>Ga0123354_10004021_pt1 | contig 20635 bp, 11 predicted proteins | sample TergutLab28metaG_2_FD_97872 | JGI IMG/M metagenome (GOLD analysis project Ga0123354, IMG submission 97872) | Labiotermes labralis P4 segment gut microbial communities from Petit-Saut dam, French Guiana - Lab288 P4 | ecosystem: Host-associated > Arthropoda: Insects > Digestive system > Gut ...
CAGTGCACTAAAACTTCCAGTCACGTTCAGTATCACAAAACTCGTCAATTTTTTCAGTGCCATCGTCTCTATCAATGCTTCAAAAACATGCACATTTTTGCAGCAGAAGTCTTCTTTCGACAACGCCTTAAATTTTCGACTCAGGCTTCATGCGACTGCAAGCATGCATCTTACATTTACATATATTTTCGCTTGCATATTAGCTAGCTAATTTATTCTCCAATATCTTTATTTGGTTGTATGGATGAAATCTATGAACAGAACCCACGCTAACAACCAGTCAATTAATTGAGCGCATTTCTAAATAGCCACCAGCTCTATTAATGCAGCGGACAAACACACTTTGAACTTTAAAACGTACTGTATTACATAAATGGGCGAAATTCCTAATACATCACAATAATATACAGAAAAAACTATAAAAAAGCTTCGGAAACAGTCTACAACATACACATGAAACTCCACGCACGTTCTTATTTGAATACCCAAGCCTTTTAATCGCTTTAAATAATCAACTAATCCACGACAAAATTCACCTAACAGTTGATGTTACATGTGAAAAAAGTCCATTATTTACGTAAAGCAGTTTTTGTACTGGATCACTGGAACTGATCGAAATGGCCAGCCAAATTTGATGTGTGCACTTCGAATGTAAACAAAATGTACGAAACGGTTTGTGGAATACATGTAACAGTTCATTCATGGTCTTACGTGAAGTGGGCTAATCGGTCTGTATGGATAAAAATTAAAGCAACTGGCGAAGTAATGCAAACATACCCCATATATAATCTAATAAACGTATAATTAGAGGTTTACGATATGCAATCCTTAAAACAATCCCACCCGTCTCCACATAACAGAGACTTTCGGCAAAGCGGAGTTAAGTGTTTCACGTACCCGCTCTGGTAAAAAGCACATTTTAATTGTAGGGTGATGCTTCAAGTTCGCAAAAAGCATGACTTTTGAAATTCACTGATTCTTGTTTTCATCCCCGTAATGAGCGTCAGTGTTTGATTCCAAAAACTTAAAACCGTCTGTTTTGAAACCAATGTGTCTAGAGATAGAGAGGTTTTAAAACAAATCTTCTCAATGTAGACTGTCTGGTTGGCACAGACCAACTTCCTGCAGCTGCTGCTCATTAGCTCTATGAACTATACACACCGCTCTCACCAAGAATATGTACTACGGTATTTGTTACATTTTGAGGGGTGAAAAAAATTGTCAAAAGGGCAATATTTGTCGTTGTTAACACTAGAAACTTCTCAACTTATTTTTACGAAACTCACACCGCCTGCTGAATTATTACCAAAGAACGTGTAAACTAATAAACCGTGAGAACAGAGAATAAGACGAAACATCAGTCGCGAAGTGTCTGTATTTCTACACGCCAAATAAACCGCCAGTGTGTTTTACATTCAGCCATTTTTGCATACAGAACGTAGAAGTACCACAATAATAGCAACAACAGTAACACAGACAGGTTCCGGTTCACTGCTGGTAATCCAGTACATTAAGCACCTTGGTGTTTATACGTAAAATATCAGTCTTGGTACCTAGTAACAAACACAATCCACCAGACAGCCAGCCAATCACTCTACGAGTGTTGCCATCGCTGTTTTGATAAGTCACGCAATGGTACCGCGTACTGGCACTCTTTTTCAAGGAGTACGCCCCCCCCCCCTTCTTTTTTACAGCACGGCATTGGGTGCTGTGGAAAATCACGGGGGACAGTTACTTAAGCACTTCTGCTCTCAGATTTTAAAAATAAATTGAACCCAAAGGACAACGACACGCCTCCTGTCGGTAGGTTTCCTCCCTAACATAATTTAACGGCAATGTATTCGATTAGGCACAGAAAATCTGCAAAAGATACGAGGTGAAAGCAGTACTAGCACTTTACACCGCGGGCCGCCAAACTGCTCGCTCCCCCCATTCCTCCAAATTCTTGGCTGTCAGTTCCATCAACAAATCCTAATTCTAAATAACTCCAACAACGCCGTAAAGTGAAAATAACAGATCTGCAATCATAAAACGGGATTAAATGCCCCAATCCTGTAATCAATCTCAACATCAGTCCACCCACTCTACGGACAAGCGTGACGATCGCGAAATCACGTCAAGGCCAACAATTCCGGCGTGACATCAATGACTAACAGTCCTCACGCGCAAACATCAGTCGGGAAAAGTGATCCCTGCACCGTGAACGGATTTTTAAACACAAAATACAACAGCCAAATTGTAACTACCTGAATGCTTTATTGTCCAACTAATACTCAATTACATAACATCGTTGAATTCTTAAAAAATCAATCAAACTTATAAAAGCCGCTCCAACATGTTTCGGTTCACGTAGGATCCATCATCAGGGAGCTACGACCTGTGCTTAGCTAAAATTACAAACCATGTTCAACTGTGCTTGTCGATACAGACGTTGTAAATGTTATGGCGGCATATTCTGACCTGTTATGCGTGTGTAGGTTCACTGTGCAAAAAGGTCAGAATATACCGCCACAACGCTGACAACGTCTGTATCAACACACACTGTTGAACACGATTTGTAATTTTAACTAAGCACTGGTCGCAGCTCCCAGATGATGGTTCCTACGTGAACAGAAACATGTTGAAGCTGCTTTTATAAGTTCAATTGGTTTTAACAATTCAATGATTTCATATAATTGAGTGCATTATTTGGACAATAAAGCGTTTCGATATCATTGATGCACGGTGTAACCATGAAAATTATTGTAAGTACGTGAATTCTCTTCATACAGACACACTATTCTGACAACTGTCGTTAGTCACTGTCGGTTCACGTAACTTCTAAGACTTCAGCGTGCAATAAACTACGTATTTGTATGATGCATGTCTGCCAGACGAAGAAAAAAATATCAGCGGGATATTTGTCAAATATGGTGAACACAAACGTAATATTAACTGCAATACACCCAGCTAAATCGCGTGGACTTGACTCATGGCAAACTTAACAACCGCAAGCGCTGCCTCCCGTCATGCGAAACGGTCTGAGTGAAGAGTGATGAGAGTTCTCAGACAAAATAGCGTTTCTGTATACAAAAAAGTAAACGACCATAAATAACTATCGGATGTGGTGTCTGCCTGGGGTAGACATTACTCGTCTCCTGAAAAACATTCCTCGCTTCTGCTCGCCCCGCACATTCGCTCGCAGTGTGTTTACAGAAGTAGCCACCATAACACAATTCAGTACAATTCACTACTAACGTATCACGCGCATTACTATACCAAAATATCCCAACTGATATCTACACCTTCCGCATTTTCCGAATACTTTACGCCATGAATAGCCACCCGTATCGTTATTTAACAGACTAAACAATAGCAGATGAACGCATGTTTAAAATTTAGAGTAGCTTAGAAACGAACGGAAAGGAGGATGTGACATAAAGGGAAGCATCGTGACTAATACAGATCACCTGCTATGGTGGGTAAGGAAGGGGGGGGGGGAGGACAGGAAAAGATTTTAGTATAAAAATCTCTTCGGGTGGCCATACAGAAGACAAGAAGTTGTACAGCAACATATGTCTCTTGGGAGTAGGAATTTAAATTCATTAAACCGGCACTGAATCGTGGCCAATGGACAGCTTTAGAGTTAGCAGTATTCGACGTTCAGGGTCTATTACTGGGACTGAAGAAACACGAAGAATGCAGAATTAAAGTCGACCAAAGACTCTGTTTAAATTCTAACAAAGAAGGCCAGCCAACGTATGTGTCCTTAAACTGGACTTACGGATATATGAACAGGAAGAAAAACTTGTTTTAATAAAAGTGGAAGGACAAACAACATTTAATGACAACCACATCTCATAGTTCTGGTGTGTAGAACCTGATTTACCTCGACTGCCATACGGAGCAATAAATATTTCCATCGTCAGGCTGCAATCAAACAAAACACATGTCTGCCACCGCAATGCCAAGCTTCAGTTATATAGAGAAGTTTCGAACTTCTTTCATCTGATTTTCGACTAAAGCATATCAGTACAAAAATCAAATGCTTTGTATTCCGAATGTAATCGCTTCCAGTTCCACTGTAAGATTCACCACCCTGCCTCTTGCAACTTTTCAATTAGGGCGTCGGTAGCTGAAGGATCATCATCCTGGCGTGTGCTTCTTCCGTAGCACTTTCCATTCTGTCATTTTCTATCTGATGATGGTCAATACGATGACAGAAACATGTAGTAGAAAAGAAACAAAGGTACAGAGTTTAAATGTTGTGTTTGTGTGGATTGTAATACTAGTGAAGGAACAACCGTTACATAGTAACAAAAAAAAAGCATGAAACATAAATTAAGTAAGTAGTCACATACTCCTACAACGGAAAATCTATCGCTGTTATACCGCACTGACACAGAATTATAAACATGTACAGTCGTGGAATGAATGGTACATTACGGATGGATATCGTATTGGGAGGAATGTGAAAGAAACCAACCGGTCTTGCCTTCCGACTATTCTCGCATTTCCCTGGAGGGACGGAAGTAAACCACAAAGACGTCAGTCAAAATACACCTTGTCGGTGTCCCAAATTCGAAACATGCACCTTCCAGAGACGCTATCAATCGCGTCAAAGCTCAGTTTCAACCATGCGGCAACTGACCTCAATTCTAGAGTCTGTGGTATTTATGCGTATTACGCTAAACAGAAAAAATTCGGAGAAACCGCGCAGCGCTTGTGTACTACCAATTCCGCTATGTGGATATCACAGCACCTCCATCGTATTCGATGTACACAGCAGCGTTACGTCAGTAGGGCGATAGCCTTCGAGTCCTCTGAATGACAGACCAATTAGCATACACATAAGACCAGGCACTTTGAGGTGACAGCTGCTCTGCCAGTCATAAAAAGCCAATACTTTTACGAAATCCGAACGTTCATCACCGCTGATGCAGTAAACGTAACGCCCACCAATTTATCTTGGCATGGATGGTACTTTTCAACGTGTCCAGAGACCTTCATAGTCTTCTTGGCATACGCTGTCTCTTAAGCTAACAGGCTGGTCATTTCTTTTAAGTCACAGAGGTATGTGAAAGAAATTACGACGAATATTACGACACGTTCTACAGATATTACAGATAACACGTACCACAATACACGGCAAATGTAGAGAAAACTGTCTTTTAAATACACTTAAATTACTTTGCACGAAGGAAAATAGTATTAACGCTGAACGACCAGCACACAAAGCTGATCAAATTCGGAACTGTGAGACACAAGCCTTTCACGCTGGAACTGCTTAATACGGTGGAACTTGCCACGAAATACTGCTGTAACAATTCTGCGGGGGGAATATCGACCGTCATTTAAACAAAAATACATATTAACTGGTTCAAAGAACCCGAATATGCAACACTGCTAACAGCCCACCAAAGACCGCCATGTGAAACGGAACTGTGCTATTTCTATCCACATCCCATCCTCATAACCCTCCCCCCGAACGGTCCAACCTTAAGGATATCCTATCTCAGTCAGCATTCGCCTTACTTAACCTTGTTTACGACCTCAAAAACTGTGTCTAGGAAAATCTATTTAATATTACAGAAAGACGCTGAAGTGACAGCACAAAAAAACTGCATTCGAACCAGCAACTCTCCCATTTCCAACGTCCTAGTCTTACTGCGTAACCTGCTTAAATCAGTCCTTATTACGTAAAATTGTCCACTTCCAGTTTACTTAACCTCCCGTAAGCCTAAACCCTCGCTTCACACTTAACCATAGTAGAACGTACTGACGGTACAAGCTTGGAACTCCGAAAGCAAGGTTTCACCAAAAACAGACCGTCGACAAGACTGGGTATTTTCGATGTGTTGTTTCAGTTCTGTTAACAGCGTAAGGCTGTTAAATAAGTAACATCCAAGGATGTGATAAAGGTAATGGTAAAGTTCACCCTATAACACGACACGCAAGCCCAGATGGGGAGTAGAGGTATACCTCCTTGACCTCGGCGCTCGATAGGGGTGGGTGGCCAACGCCACGCCCCGGCCGCTTTACCCCCGGGAAAGACCCGATACCCATTGTATAGGAGGCTGGGTGGGTCCCAGGGGCGGTCTGGACGGGTGCCGAAAATTTCGGGATTCGATCCCGGACCGTCGAGCCCGTAACGAGTCGCTATACCGACTGCGCTATCCCGGCCCACTCCGAGGATGTTACATGCTTTATTTCAACACAGAAGTCACAGAACAAGAACAAACAAACAAAACCTCTTTTTTTTTTCTCAACACAACTCGTGACGCGACTGAGCCACTTGTCGCTGCAATATACCGCCCATTCGAGTCTGACGGAGGACACTAGGGCTCCGTGATTTCTTTCACTAACCGGTGCACACCGGTTTCCATCAGACGCCGCAGGGTTGTGCAACAGCAGCATGCTTACATGTTACCTTACGGCCTATGAACTGGGAATGCCCTGTACGTCTCCAAATGCCATCAACGACAACTCCGCCTCCTTCTGGCAACATCCAAGTTCCAGTCATCCTGAACTTTGCGCCTAAAGATTTCCACTTTCGTGGATCACTTAAAAGGCACTCAAAAGGTAAGCACTCCCGTCTTCATTATGAAATGAAAACCGACTGTACCGCTGCATACAAACACTCGGCCCCTTTTCATTCCCCGCGGGAATCGAACAAGCGGTGCATTGCTGGGACAAACGTTCAACTGGTCTGGTGATTACGTGCAAAAACAGAGGTTACTGCATGTTTAGCATAACTATTTCGAAATAACATACCCTCCGATGCAAATCAATTAACTGCTCAAATGGTTTCAATGAATTCAATTTCCATGCACCGATATTGAACCGCAGGTGTGGTTCCAAGTCTTGCTCAAACGAACACACGTACACGGCCAGAAGCAGCAGAAACAACGAAGCGCAGAACACAGTAGTTAATCGTAATAACAAAAAGCGTAATGCCAGAATTACCGACTGTAGACGCCGCGCAGAAATGAGAAAGGAAACCGTGGCGATGGGTTTCAGAGAGTAGCCAACAGAACATCACACTTTCTCGTCCATCTGTCACAACAGCATCGCCATGACACGAATTTTCAACGAAGACGCACACAAATTTTGCTTTTCTATCAGAACTTGCACGAAAATTAGCAATGCGGAGTTCCATAATACAATCAGAATCACTGACCTGGAACTATACATGTATTGTACGTCACAAAACACGACTATGACGCTTCAACAATAAAAACTGCACACAGCTAGTTATTTTAAACGAGGCTCTAACATAATAGTAATAGGCGCCGTTACGTAAATTTTAGGAGAAGCTTATGTAATGGTACACACTTTCTACAGACTGCAATTGGGCAATGGATTATAATACTAAAGGTCCATGCTTAAACGCTTTGCCTTACATATTGTACTGTCAAGTCAAAGAAGACTAACAATATAAATATGCGAAGCGTTACTTACCGCACAGAAAACACAGTCCGTGTCCATTACAAAGACCAGTCGCTTAATAGTGTAGACTACAGGGAAACAGTACGGGTGTGTGCTGAGAATAATGCAAACGATAATACATAGTAAGGGAAAATTCAGTGTTTCTCGATGGCGCAGCAGGCCACACGAACTGTAATCATTATGTGTTAGATCGCCAAACACGTCAATGTAACTTACGAGAGCAAGGTAACGGTCTCAACTGATTCCAAGAAGCCCTGGAATGTTTATATCATCGTTCCCAATGCGCGTAAGAAGAAGGCAAACGTGTAGAGGAAGGGGCCTCCAGTGAACGCATACGTGTCAATAACGTGCAGATTCGTGAAACGAAACTGTACAGCACGCTACAAAAGAATGGCATGAAACTTGTACTGTAACAAAATACCGTCATTATTTAAATTTCATCAAATCACGAAACCTGTCTTCGGCGAGACTACACGAGTATCAGGAGCGAGGCGTTGCAAGCATCAGAAAATGAGACTGAACTATGCTAAAGCAACCAAGCGAACCCAACTGTGCGAAGAGAAAGGATAAGGGCATTTTCCCCACAGAATTACACTGGTGAAGAAAAAGGGAAATTACTTATCACACGTTTAATACACTACGTATTTAAAAGTCTATTACCACCTCATAAGTTCGTGTGTCTGCCACATGGCTATCAAATTAAGGCTATGTCACTGGAATGGCCTCCACAGCATACCGCTCATACTGAGTTTCAAGCAAACCGTCGACGTGGTTCGACTGGATGCGATACACACAGACACGCACAAGCACGACATGCTGGTCTGGCCTGCTTAACTTAAGCAACCAAGACAAGCTGAAACACAGCGTTGTACACAAATTAGTATAACGGTTCTGACTCCACATAAACACTATATTTAGTCATTAAAACTTGCCTTTGTAATACAATTACCGTCGGAAATTTTCACTTATTTTCATCCAACACCCTACATTGCAGAGGACTGATCCCAGGGTCTTTCCCGTCCAAAATGCAAGACGTGCATCAAGCTAAAATCTGGTACCGTAATTCTCAATTTCAAGTGGTGACAAAAAGGTGAAAAAAATTTGCTCACACTTTAAACGGTTCCGCTTTAGGCACAGGAAGAACGATTAACGCCGTAATGGAGAATTATCAAAATCCAGACGAGCAGCCACGCAATCCAGGAAGGAGACGCACTGAATAAATATGTGAGCAAATGCAGGCGTGCATGCCAAGATCACTGGATCGCCTACTTACGTGTTGGCTTGTTTCCAATCTCACGCGCTAAAGCGCGTGCACACACGCCACAAACTAAAAAAATGTCTGCACACCATGTCTAAAAATAGTCTGTAAACGGGGTTCGCCAGTTAAAAATGCTGCCAACACAAGGCAAAGTTCACCAAATAAAAATACTGCCAACATACAACAAATGACATATTTTTAACGTTATCTAATCAGTTCTTATCCATCGTGGAACCATTCGCTCGAGATGCAGGCTCTGGCACAAAAACGTCATTCATCTGGACACAAAAGTATGAGTTTATTCTCAGTCACATTTATCTTCCGGTATTTTAATCCGATGACTGCTAACAAGGCCATGTCACACCAGTACACACACTCCAATTTATAACTTTTCCCCACAACCCTCTGCACACACTTCACATTGCCATCCCTCTTACACGTCCATGTCATTTTATCGGCCATTGTTTTACTACATGTGCTGTATAAATCTGAACTTACCTAGACGCGAAGCTGGCGGCCATCTTTTCGAGCACCATCCGGGAATACAGTCCACTGCGTCGCGTCTAACTGATTTCTGTTATCAATCACAACTAAAACTAAGTGGCAGAGGGTTGCGGTTACCGTACGGACCAAATCACCCTGTACTTCACTTGTGGTCTGTGAAATGACCACCTTCCCCATGCAGAACAAAATACATCTTAATTTTTCCTTACAAATGGCACCTTTGATCTCAACAGCAATAATATTACTGCTGCTGAATTGAAAGGATCGAAAATAACCCGATCCTTTCAATTCAGCACTGTTAATAAACCCCTACAAATTTCTATAATGGAAGGAATGCAAGGAATACTCAGTGTGTGTCTGCAAAATCAACACCTTATTTAGTGATGAAAGGATTCATGATTACTAGTCCTACAAATAATTTTTCATAAGTGTTACTGTACCAACACGGCCGCCACGCATAACTATATTCACTGTAACTAACATTTCATCTAGCCACACGAAATTCGGTACTCAGAACACAAATACGACCATAAATGTAATCTGCTAAGGAGTGAAGACTTGGCAACACAGCTAGGCTCTGATTACGTCTGACAAATTCCATACAATTTATAGAGATACGTAACAGTAACCACTGATATTGCTGAGGAAAGAAACATGCAATAAATAACTGCAAGTTCTTAATTTAAACACCAGCCCTATACGAATCTCGTCGTGAGGCAGGTAGTTCTTTCCAAAAGATCCCGTTCTGTATGCAACATGTCATCACACACCACCACCACGAATGATTCAACGGATGTATCATCTGCAAAATGGGGAAATTGTGAATAAGCGACCTTGCAACATACAAAAAGCCACACAAAGCTGGAGAAAATTACACACCATTAACAATGGTTTCACAATGTTTATTCGCCTAACGTAATTTGGATTCTCAAGACACGCACGGCAAACGTGAGAATACTCTGGAAACCTAACGGGAATACGCTACTACTTTGGAGACCATGAAAGCAAAATGTGTCTTTGTGGAATGTAAAATACACATACATCAACACATTCACAGTAACCTACACGAAAAGTTAATTAGCCGGGGTGTACAGCGAGCATTGGCCTCAAAAAAACGAAGTTCTATACTCGTAACAAACACTCCTTCCACTATCAGTATCCATACCTACTCAAGCGATAAGTCATAAATAGCATCGGTTTCACAAAAACCATACCTGGTGGAGAAACGTCAACATTTTACAGGCCTCTAGCGCACTGTAGAAGCCGCCATCTTAATAATAATAATGATACACGTGTACTTGCAAGCACGGCTTAGTTCCTTCCACGTGGGGCTTTCTTCTTGGTGCACATATTGCAACAGCAAGGATTAATTCCAATACCCCTCCTTCCACCGAAACAACTCGACGTCTACGTACCAGTTACGACTGCTACTAATGTGACTAGCACAAGAAAGTAGAAGAGCAGCACTAAAAAAAAAACCTGAAGCTCATGTGGTTTGTTTTTGGATTCCGAAGTAGCATGTGGCCTGAAATGTGATGCGAAACCCACATACAGAGTGTAGTCGGTAAGCCTGAAGGTAAGACCTTGACTTGGATGAGATAACACAATACGTGAAACGGTCGAACGGAGGTGGCGCAGAGCTTTGAATCATTGGACTCGTTACAAAAACCAGCAGTGCTCTGTTTGTAACACTATACACCGCACCACTTAAAGAAGGCTGAGTGGAGGGGGGGGGGGCGGCTTTACTGAACGGGTTCCAGCGTTTTCGTTTATCACATGGACCTAGTGGCTTTAAATGCCGGGGCTGGCTGGCAGCCAGATTTTAACTCAGGCTTTCCCACCGGAAGTGGTTAACACAAAAATGTGCACGCGTATGGTTAAGAAACTAGGAAATACGATATCATAAACTAGAGCTCACTCATTCTGATAAAAATGTGATCTAAAGAACGGAAAAATTTAATGCACGGCCGCAGGGTGTGATAAGGAAGTCCTAGAACTGGAAGGCTGCTGTCCATTTCGGTTCCTGTTGCTACAGACAGTTTCGCCTGAAATGTCCCTGCCTTCAGAAGTAGGCACTACAACAAACGTTTGTTCTTCCACCTCCCAGTAAGACCAACGGCATGACGCTCTTCATTTACTTTAGTAGCAAATAGTGCAATGACTCTTAAAATGACTGTTAATTACAGCGATTTACGGTATACCAAGAAAAATAAAAATGTTTTCGTGTTGTTTTGTTCTTATCGCGCTAAAATTTGTCACAAAACGAGATAAATGCAACAAAGAACAAACGCGAAGCCACCGATTACAGCTGCCGCCACACCGTGTGAATCGTCCAACAGCGACCGTCGTCGCAGGCCCGACCGTGAGCAGACGATTTTCCCTTGCACGTGGTCTTCTGGTGACACAAGCACTAGCTCGCAATTTTCAGCGCCAGCTTGGCACGTCACACCCACGTGTTTGCTTTCAGCAAAATCAGCGGTAATGGACCACATCGGAGATCTGTGCACTGCAAACTCAGGTTGGAACGCCTCGTCCTAACACTCGTTTCCAAGCCAGCGGATTTACAAGTTTGGGCTGACGCCAAATTAGCAACTAACAAGTTCCGGTTTCAACAAGGTTGTATCTTTATGTACTCAACAGAGTCAGAGATTTAAATAAACAAAATACTGAGTCCAAGAGAAATACAGCGATTTTAAAAAAAGTAATGAAACCAAGTCCAAAGGAAGTACAGGAGTAAACAACCCTGCCAAAACATACGGAACAAAAAAAAATACATTACTACTACGAACAGTCATGGCACAAGCTTGATCACAGCTAAAGTTAAAGGAACAAGGGGGTCCACCTGTTTCATAACTATTTCAGATGAATACTGAGTGGGATCAGATACTTTTATGATCATCCCACCTAGTCAGGGTCCAATTCCATGTAAAGTTACAAAGCCCAACACCCCTTACATAAACGTGCACTGGCGAACCAAATTTAATAATAATTTGGTGACCAACATCAAAATACTGGTTAGTTGCAAAAAAAAAAATACTGACCTGCTCGATGTACTCTTATTTCTGTACATTGACTCCCTGAAACGTCAGAGTAAACGAAATCAGATATCCTGCTGCTTCTAGTACACTGTCAAAAACCTACCAGACAGAAACCCAGTGGGGAAGAATGAACCAACATTTCACAGCGCGTGCCTTATTCCCGAAACGATATATACCACAAAAATTGGTACTCATTATAGGATTAAATGGTCTGAAATTGCTAAAGAAAACATAACATCATGTGAGGGCAAAATTCATTCCATTTCACGACATGAAACTGGTAGGAACACCTAAACAGAAGATATTTTGTCAAGATCTCGGCAGAATTATGTGGACGATGACAGGGACGTCTAAATGCTTTCCAAAGAGAGCAGGAAATTTCGCAACTAGGGTGATACTATCAAGTAACAAAGAATATCCCTCCATGAACTAGGTTACGGTACAAGCATATTGTCCCAAGATTCCAAGTTGCCACTGCATGCTTCTCATGAAGCCCTCCCAACTTAAATCTAGTAGAACCAATTTCATGTTTTGTTTACATGTCAAATAACCACTGCCACCGGGTAACAACGAAATTGCAGTAAATAAATAAATAAATAAAATATATACCAAAATTCTCCCTGCTGAGGGATAATTTGGTAAGGTATGTCGGTGCAAAACAAACTACAAGTGTTCCGCCTTCGTAGTCATTACAAAGTAAAAAGTCTTAGATTGCCACCGCGTGCAGAATGGTTCCCACGCGAGAAAACGCGATGTTATGTAGAAAGAGAAAAGCTAGAATTTGGGAACAGAAATTGCTGAAAGAACCCATATTTTTAACATGGCAACTGCTGCTTTCGCTGTTACACACATGGCATCGCCATTACAACGACCATCGGTTGAAAGTATCTGGGGAAATTTTGCTCTTCATTTCGAGGATCATACGAAACTCCTGAATACATTCTGCTGACGATGCACGACCTTTTCATGCACAAACAAACGGTACACGCCACTGTGCTTTCAACAGTTCAACTGCACACTGAAAAAATATTTCACGTGGGATGGTTGCTTTAACATTATAGTTCATGCTTCAGAAAGTGACTGTGTATTAAATGAAACACCCAGTATAACCGGTTTTCAAAGCCCCACAGTTAAGTTCGAAAATGTTGTCAGGTTTTTGTATTTTGTGACGACAATCCGAATGGTATCAACCAAATGAATATAACCAATAACCACCAGACACCCTGCAAAGAAAACCCACAAAAAGTCCACAGAAACTTCAATAAACGAGCAAAAACATGAAACTGTCTTCCTCCAGTCACAAGACTGAGAGTTAACATTCATATTGTCAAGACATTAATTGACGATTTTTAAATTGGCGCAACAGCCCCCAGTGGGCCAGGGCCTCCTCATTCACGAGGTTTCTAGACCACACAACGACGCACCACAGTCGGTAGGACTCCTCTGGACGGGTTATCAGCCCGACGCAGAAACCTCTACCTGACAAAACACAACACTCACGACAGACATCCATGCCCTCCAGTGGGATTCGAAACCACAAACTCAGCAGGCGAGTGGCCGAAGACCTACGCCTTAGACCGCGCGGCCACTGGAACCGGCAAATCGACGATTAATATGGTGAATTAATAATGATGAACATAGGCCTATACCCCATTGGTGGTGTAATACACGAATAATGTAAATAACATGCGATTGCATTTTAATTAACTCTCACTACAACTGTTAATATAAAACACGTATTAAACGTTTAATTTTACAATAGAAGCAAAACAGTAATAATCTTGTACATATTTATAGGCGTGTTTCAGCGATCTGCTTGAAAATGGTCGGTCGCTACCGAAACAAGTCGAAGACACAAGCAGCTGATACATCGTACATACAGATCGATGAGTACTATGGTAGTTATTTAATACCGTATGTCGGAGGGCATGGTATGGGATGAACATTTTTTTTTTAGAAACACGGAGGCATTTTTATCTCCTCCCGAGTGGTACTTACCCGGCCTTACCAGTTTTCATTAACCATGTCATTTACAATCTAAGCATGCTCTAAATCGGTCGCTAACCGCTTCCAATTTGTTAGAAATTTGGGTCGAGAAATTGAAGAGATCAGTTCCAAAATGTAAGCGTATACAGAGGATAAACTTAAACCACATTTAAATAAAAATTTGGGTGATGACTTGATTCATCTGGCTTGTTTTGAACACGGAAATGATATTTCCGGTAAGAAAAAAACGCAACTAATTGCTGGACCACCAGAACGACTACTACCTTCCAAAGGGTCCTGCTCAGGGTGTTGGTTCGTTATCAGGTTAACTAAAATTGTTATGGTCTGAGTGTAACAGTCACCAGTTGACAAAAACTTATACAAAGTGCCTTAATTATATGAAAATCACCATGCATACGTTTAATTTCCTTAATTTCCGTTTAAAGGCCACCTTACTTAGAGGCCTAATTGAATATGCACGTGTATACATGTATACTGAGTTCCGAAGGTCGTAATGCAACTTCGTATCTACACACTTGACCTTAATTCACGTTGTTCCTCCCGTATTACGCACTACTGGCCCAAAGAGAGTTCTGGGCCTATTCCGCCAAGTACTCATACGAATGGTACTTATCCAAGAGTTATCGGAGTCGACAACAGCGGGAGTGGTTGTCGCCTCACCAACTTGCGTTCCCATCATGTTTGTATGCACAATGTGGTGGCACCCACTGACATAATTTTCATACAGAGTTTCATGAACATCCGTCAACCCGTTCAGATGTTACAATATAATCATCTCGAAAGGTCACTCTACCCCCCGACAACGCGTTTTTCGGGAACAAGCGTCGTCTAGAAACTTGGTTATGCAGGACATGGAAGCACACAATAAATAAACCGATGCGCATCCCCGGTAAACAGGACGCTCAATTATTACTGGGGAACTCTTTTTACTATTTTACACTGGCGTTTTACATCTGTACAGTAACCGAACTGTACAAATATCAGTGTCTGAAGCCAATGTAGTGAATTTGAAGCACTTGGCGTTCTCGTGAGTTACAAAGTGTCACACCCCGCAGTGTTTTACAACAGCACTGCCAGTATCAGACTCCATACAGTCGAGTCCAGCAGAGCAGGGGGTCGACAACTTCTTTGTCTGCGAGCCGAATTTCCGTTTATCTGCTGCTCGACAGCCACAGCATAAAAAATGTTAATTACATCAATCTTACATGTTTCACCAAATTACCTAATGTTGCAGACAGGTTACATAATTAGCTATATCTGATATGTAAAAAACAGTTTAAGAAACTGCACTCTACCATCCTGTAAATGGTCGTTAAAACTCGCGCAAGGTGCCCTACATGAACTATTGGGGCACGTAACACATGGCAAATTCGAAGACTTTCCGCCAATTGAGTGGTGGAGAGTTAACAAATGCAAAGCTATCGTCTTCATACAACGCACACTTTCACTCACCTGCACATTTTACCCAACTACTATAGTCACGGTATCAGTTTATGTTCCTGCCAACATCTGCTCCACACATTTCAACTGCTTCTACTGAAGACCCTCTCCAGCAATCATATTTCCGCCATCTCCTCGTCGCATTAGTGCACATACTTTATTTTAAATCACTACTCACTCCAGGAACATTACTGTCGACGTGATTTCAGGGAGCCTATCATTGCTTCCAGTTCATCAGCATTTAAGGTAAAAAGGTAAAGTGCACGCTTGTACAGGCACTGAGGCTCTGTACAGGCCGTACGGCCCAAACGGGAAGTAGAGGTACAGCTCTACTCTTTCTTGACCACGGCACTAGAAAGGGGGTGAGGGGGCAGCGTAACGCCCCGGCCGCTATTTACCCCCGGGAAAGACCCAGTACCCATTGTACAGGAGACTCGGTAGGCCCCAGGATCGGTCTGGACTGGTGCGGAAAATTTCGCCTTCAACGGGATTCGATCCCCGAACCGTCCAGCCCGTAGCCAGTTGATATACCGACTACGTTATCCGGCCCACTCATCAGCATTAAGACTTCCTAAATATTTTGTATTTTGCGACTAACATTTTACACACGCAATGACACCGAATGTCACGTTCTTTCAGGAGACAATATTTAATGTGTACACACAATAACAAAATTAACCAGATTCCACTGTACTTTGATCAACTAACAATTTTTTTTCCTGCCACTCTACAAATATCAGACTGCACAAACAGAAGGAAATGGGTGTCAAAAAATAATTTTCCGTCTCAGCAACTCACATGGCCAGCCAACAGACCTACTCACTGCTGAGACGGCAAGTGTTTGCTAACAGTTCTGCAGGCCATTTGTACGTAACTGTGACATGCAAGTTTGCAGAATTTAAGTTTACAACTGAAATAACTTCAGTTGTTCAGATATTTCTATTACATAAACATTCAATAACCTAACATGCCATACCACACTAGCAGTATGTGCCTATTTTATGAAATGCGACAACTTACCGGACGAAATGTCATAAGAACTTCGGATATTCCTGACATCAGTTATTACCTGAGACTGAATGTATTCGCGGGCCTAATTAGTGTGTGTGCAGCGGATCCGGTCCGTAGTTTTGGACAGCGGAAAGCAAATAAATTACCCACGAATAAAACATGTCGTCATTCACCACCGCACCCTATGTAGATTAACACCAGTGTTCCTACCTCACAGTTTTGCTCTGACGCCAATTAACTGTTGAAGGCAGACACCTTTCACGAAAACGAGTTAATAAGTGCATGAAATATCTAAGTCTTTAAACGAGCCACATAACAGGGAAGTCCGGAACTTTCTAACATTATAAACAGTGTCACACCAAACTTCCAATAAAGCCAATTTTTTCCCCCTCTCCAAGGCATCCATCCATTATGGGGCACAACCAGCTCACCGGTGAATGGGGGGGAAGGGGGACAAGACCCCTTTGCAAGGTTTAAGCGGCCGATGTGTAAATTTCACCACACACCTCCAAATTGTCATGAGGTTAAGAATATTTGGAGCTATATCTCCACTCGTCTTCAAGGCGAGGTGTTTAATTAACCATGGGCATAGTTTAAGTTTATCCTGCGCCAGGTGATTTCACTCATGACCAGCAACAGGGATACTCTGAGACCACTAAGCGAATACTAAAGTACTTTGTCACAATTCGAAGAAACAAGGAAAATGTGTGTCATTCGACATTTGCATATTCAGTCAAGACAGCGCACACGTAAAGCTCTAGAGCCACAATAATATCCGCGCCATGGCGACGCATTAACTTCGGCAACAGACGTCATGATTCGATAGCTTGAACTTGGGGGAGACCCTAATTATCAACGCGACAGGTGTTCACACTAATTGGTCTGGGCGTGGCGTTTCTGCTCCCGTCGAGAGACGAACCTTGACAGTGTACCGCAGACGGTATATCACAAGCAGCACTTACCATAATATGGCACCCTCATTACTAAAATATCTGCGCCACCGAATTATATTTTCATAATTTTAATTGGAAAACACGATGTGGGATAATACGACGGATGGGAAGAGGTTGTGAAGATATGGATTGGATTCAACTCGCTCTGGCACTCCAAAATGGCTAGCTCTAGTCAAAACCAAACCTTCGGCAGTTACTATAACGCAAATCGCTACGCGAATTGTTTACTGGATTTTACGGCCCGTTAAGAAAAGAACGGCATGGGAGAACTACATATTGTGTTTATATTCAGAAAACATCTGTATTGTTAGGACTGCGCCTTCCCTCCGCCCCTCACTCGTTGTGGCACCACTCCAGCAAAACTCTAGGATCAACATAAATTGTCGCAGAGGCAGCAAATGGCGGACTAGCGACACAGCAAGAGCAACCACTAGATTGAATTATGCATGAGAGAAAAAGATGGAGAACAGCTCGAGGAACGACAGTGGAAACCGGTTTCGCTGGAAACACACACACACACACAGATCCGACGTAGAAGAACGCACGTTTCTTTCCCAGTTCCTTTCACTTCCCACTTATCTGCTGCCATAATCGTCACGTTATCTTTCGCAGTCTCTTCAGGAGTATGCAAGTCGTGTTCGTGACCTTTTCCCCATACATCACCTTCCAAGATAAATCAACGAACTGGGACAGCAACAATTAAACACCACACACACACGAATTTCTTTATCATTCTGGGCCACAAGCTGTTCCATAGTTTTATTTTATGCTGCACACAGTTCTGGTAGTGGTTTCATGTCCAGCTCGAAGGAATGATACTGAAAAATTATCTGTGCTTCTCCTCTCAAGTATTCCAATGTATATGAAAAATTCAAATTCAATTCTAACGCACAGTAGGCAAAGTACTCTCACCCCGAAAACAGAAGGCAAAAGACGAAGCGAACATACAGCACTAAAGAAATAGGAAATACGAACTACAATGTCACGAAAATGACGCAATTTACTAGATGCTTCTCAACCACACGCGCATTAGGCATGCAATGGGGCCTCAAGGCTTCACTTCAGTCGAAAGCGGACCATGTACAACATCCACACTTGAAGATTCAAGTCCTTCGCGATACTACGCCGTGTCGAAGGTCGACAATTACATCACATACGCTTGTAAATTATTTCCACGCGCCGCTGTTACATACAGTGAGTCCTGGTATACCTATGTAACACCTTCACATCCTGCACTCTTTGTATTAATAGCGTACATTTTATTTTATTTCCGACAGTACGTAACAATCGTGACGTACGCACAATTTCCTGCTAGTAGTTGATAACGGCAATGCAAGATACACGTACATACTTTTCGTAGAACGCCAGTAATGATTAATTTAAGGCTGAGAGCACCAAGCGAGTAATTCTCTATCATTTGTGTTACTGTAAAATGAAATGTGATTCTTTAGAAAAACGGTGCATGAATAGTAGCCCATGGTTCCATAATTAAAAGTGCGAAAGAACAAATTAATTTGCAAAGTATCTCTGAGAGGAATTTTATTTCATAGGGAAAGTTTAAGGACGCCTTCGGCAACATTCAAAACCTTGGAAAAAAAATCCTGGAGGGTGAAGCAAAATTAGCCTCTTCAAAAATAAACTTAACAAGATGGCAAAGAAAGGGAAAGGTAAACCAGACCATTTCATTAAGAAACTCAAAACAGGAGCGCCGGTAGTGTTTACCCCGGTGAGCAAACATTATCTTACCTGCGAAACCTCAACTGAATCCACTAACAGACCAAGGCAAATAACGAACAAAAAATAAAAAAACTGCTCTTCACCGGAAATGACTTGAGTCATTTCTTTATCTTGTTGATTTGAAACCCATGACTACAATTATTCTATCTCTACGTCTCATGACAGTCCCAAGGCCAAGCGTGTTCACCGCCTCCTCATCTTTCTCTTGTTCTCGTTTTACAGGAGAATTACCGCGATGAACACAGGCACAGGCCACCGGTAATGTCAGACCATGTTCACGTTAATGCGTTATTCAATGACGTCACGCCTCTGTACACAGCCCCGCACATGTACAAAACGTTACGTTACAGTAAGATAAAACAAGAACGCGGTCGGTACGCCCGGAGATAAAACTCCATCATGGAGCATGTTTGCTTATTTTTAACTTTGCTGTCACAGGCTGCATACTGTAGGCCCCTGTGATTTGGACGGGAAGGTACACACAACTTGCAACTCTACTGCCGGAAATCCATCACTATTCCAGTAATGAACCGCTTGTCACTGGCCGAACTAATACAGCTTGCAAATTTTAACGATGATGGCCTATAACAAACAAACCCTTACGAAAATACAACAAAACGCAGCGATCTATGCGATGTTTAACGACGACCTTACAATCACCTTCTGAAATTCCCGCCACGGTATGGTGCTCTAAAAAAAGTTTCGAAAGGGGAAGATTTGGTGATGTGGGACCAACAGTACCGTCCATACGCTGTTCTGCAAATAGGTCGACTTCAACGTGCAGTTCCTTAATCCCACAAACTTAATCGTAGACAAGCAATACCGTCTACCAAACGAACGTAGTCTAACGGGCTCTGAACTGTTCTACATAATCTGCCTAACACTACACAATTTGGCAGCGCGGAGCGATAGGGAGAACTTCTGGACAGTTGACGTGTGATATGGATCAAAACCGCAGTGTGCTTGGAGGCGGAGAAGAGAGACATCAGCGTCATTCAGAAAATGACGGCGTTGCGGGGAAAAAGTGGAAAGTTCTTTTCACCTCTAGGCCAACACAAGCTTCCTCCTGGGAAGTCAGTGACCTCCATTCCTTCTCCTTGCCTCCTCGTTGAAGAGAATCACGAGCGGAGTTGCACATTATGATGATGGACGGAGAAGAAAGAACTCTGAATTCAACAGAGGGGGGGGGGGGGGGGAAAACACCAAAAATTGGGAAAAAAAAAACCCCGGGGGAAATTTTTTTTTTAATGGATAGCCCC
>Ga0123354_10004022_pt1 | contig 20635 bp, 17 predicted proteins | sample TergutLab28metaG_2_FD_97872 | JGI IMG/M metagenome (GOLD analysis project Ga0123354, IMG submission 97872) | Labiotermes labralis P4 segment gut microbial communities from Petit-Saut dam, French Guiana - Lab288 P4 | ecosystem: Host-associated > Arthropoda: Insects > Digestive system > Gut ...
AGGCTGAGTGGACCCCGTTACAGACCCACTACTACTCAGAAAATCTGGTAGCGCCGGGGATCGAACCCGGGACCTCTGTATCTGTAGCCAGAAACTCTGACCACTAGACCACAGAGGCGGTCATCATCATACCCCAAGCAAGTGTAAACTTGAGCTATCATATAAAGTGAACTACAAACCACTGCCAGCCACCCATAGCGTTTGCATGACGCCCATTGGATTCCACATTAACAGGAAACTCCCATCTAATGTAATTAAGACTGATTAGTAACCCATAGACCTAGCACAGAACAGCAAATTTTCTACAGAAATGCAATAACATTTCCTATAGTACTTACACCACGACTTGAAAGTCTTTTATTTGTAACAGAAGCAGCATTTAGCATTTATTCTATATCAATATATGTATATATGTATATGTTGCAGAGAATGGTAGCCATGTCAAAACACAGCTGCCATAACTGAGATGGCCCCCAGATAGTCAATATTACTGCTCAGTACTTTTGCTTTGAAGTAATATTGTGCATTATGTTGCCCCTAAATGACTCAATATTACTGCCCAATATTAGGGATGTTGCTTGTGTGGCTATTGCTTTATAGCTGTGTTTCAACAAGTCAGGGAATTGCTGTTAGACCAAAGAAAGGTATGCATACCCAAACATACATTCCAACACCATACAAGAGACTTAAGGATGAGTGTGCCAAATGACTTCACACATCTGATAGATGGATAGTCCGTCATTTGGTAAGCTACTCAAGATCGTGACCTCTACAAATATCAAAATAAATATTAATATATCAGAAGCAGTCACTTTCAGTCAGCATTTATCCATTGTACTCTGCTATTTGGCCACTTGAAATTACCTTTGAAGACCTGCAGTTTTCTATTTGGACATGATTACTGTTGTGCAAACAGAAGGATATTGAATGAATGTTATACAATACTGCCACAGACAAATCAATGTTTCTGAGATTGCACTTCATTTGATTGACACAATATGTTATACAATATTAATTACTGCACAACATTACTGACCATCTAGTGGCACCTTAATACGTACTGTAACATGTGTAACAGCCATGAAAGTATGTGAGAAATATTTTACCATACATCACAGAGTCTGAACCATGGAACAGAAGATTACATGCAGGAAGAAATGCAAAGTGTAAGATATTGATGCACTTTGCAAGTTTGACAATTCATTACGAGACAACTGGAGCATAATTGTAGATGAATATGAAAATGTCACAGGCCTACCTTCCTACCCTGTCTCTATAACAGTAAACTTGAGTTTCTATCAGTATTATAAAACATGAAAACCTAAACTGTCAATAAAATAAAAATTAGAAGCCTAAAATATGTTAACTACAGATATCTCGCAAGTTATTTTTCATCGTCATGTCTGAAAGCCTAAGACAAGTGGATTAAATATTCTGTCAGTATACTGTCACTAAAATAAAGACTTCAAAGCCTAAGTTATATTTCATTTGTGTTCACACCTGAATCCTTAAACCTTTCTTTTTTTGTCTTCTCTCTCTCTCTCAAATTTTATTTATTTATTTAAAAATCTTGTGTACTGTGACCTATCAGCAACTCTTTTGCTCCCTAGGATTGCAAATCTGCTACAGAAAATGGTGTCATGTGTGAATAAAACATGAGATCTTGATGAAAAGTAGGCTCATATTTACTCTATTTTAACTGCCAATTTTAGGATGATATCTTGCTCTCTGTAAAGTTTAATATAATCTGGGGATGTCAGTGGGTAAGTAAAGTTTGTGAAATGTTATTACATACATATGACTTCAGCCCTGTTCTGGACTACAGCAATGATTACATAGAAATCTACTCTTTCTACACTGTGCTACCAAACAGTATCTCGTCTGTATCTCTCTTAGGACCAACAATACTCTGGTAGACATTTCTTTCCAAGAGAATCATAAATGATGGGCACAACGTTATGCTGTGTAGAGTAATGGGTCAGTACTAACGTTTCAAACAATCCTGCTAATCCCATCTTCTGGGAAGTGTTGTCTTGCACAAACACACACACACACACACACACACACACGTGCGTTTGTGCATTTGACAAATCAAGCATATGTCAACTGACAGTGGAATATGAAACAGGTCAAAATCAAAACATCATACAAGCATGAACGACACAACAAATATAACAGACGAGATACAAGAGTAAAAGAATGCAGTACAATTTATATCTGTAAAACAGTAATAAGAACAATTAGAATTACATGCCATGTGAAAAATAAAAACAATAACAAAGATAGACATATTGGCCAATCGTCCAACTAACAGACATAAAGACACTTTAAAATATAAAAAAACAGGGCATAATAATGGTGAAGGGCTATCATTCAATATTACTGTTGTTGTTGTTGTTGACATGTATTTATTGAAGTTGAAAAGAGAAGGAGATTTGACTGGTGGATAGTAACTCATCTAGAGAAGAAAGTATGAGCAATCTCTTTTAATACTGCCTTAATTTTTGCTTTCTCCTGTTTTAATTTCAAAATATATGGGGGCAGACTATTAAATATCTTAATGCTAGAGTAAAAGATACCCTTTTGTGTACATGAAAGATTCACAGTGATTCTAAGCAACTGATGTTTAGCCCTTGAATTCATCCCTTGCACAACATAGTTAGTCTAAAAATAGAACGATTATTTACAGTAAACATCATCAATGATAAACATATATCCAAATGGTATGGGTAGAATATCAAGTTTTTTTAATAAACCTCTGCAAAAACATCTTTAACTTACTCCCATCATTATTCTCATCATTCTTGTTTGGAGAAGAAATACTTTAGTTATATTGCTTGAATTTCCCTAGAAAAAAATACCACCTTTAAATAGTGAGTGAAATTATGAATAATATGCAGTCTCAATAGAATCAGTACCTAATACATAGGACAATCTGCTTATAACAAAGCAAGCAGCGCCAATTTACAAAGTAGAAAATCTATGTGAGGCTTCCATGTAAAGTGGTTATCAAGCCATAAACCAAAATATTTTAGGGTACCTAATTCAATAGCAGGTTGGTCAGCATATACTAAATTTAAAGGATAATGTGAGAATTTAGTAGGTGTGAATCTTACAATAATTGTTTTCTCTACATTTAACATCATATGATTGGACTGGAACCATTCACAGATGTGTAGCAATGCGTGGTTAGATGCTCTCTTAAAATCACCACAATCAGAATGACAGACAGGGATACTGGTGTCATCAGCAAACATTATCACCACAGCAAGTGATTTAATTTTCAAGGGCAAAACATTAATGAATACATTAAAAAGAAGAGGACCCAGCACTGAGCCCTGAGGACAATATCCCAACTACAACAAAATTTTTTTGAAGATTGCAGTTCAACCCTCTGTTTCCTATTACACAAATATGATTTAAACCAATCTAAAGTTTCTCCCTGTATACCATAATAGTTCAAACAACAAGACTTCATGATTCACAAGTCAAAAACCATCACCAAGTCACAAAAAATAACAAACATATATTTTCTTGTTCCATGCTTTAAAAATAGAATTTTTAAGTTTACATGAAGCATTATCAGTTGATAAGCCCTTTCAGAATCTATACTGCTGAGGAATCAACGTACAATACACTTGAAAATGTTGATTTATTCTTCGAAACATTTGTAATTAAAATAATTTAGAGAATCTTCTTAGAAGAAAAATCAGTTTAGAGTTAACTCATTGATATTTACTACCCTTTTTAAATAAGGGGTTAACTATACCACACTTAAATAGCTCTAGGAATATACCTTGTGATAATGATTTATTAAAAATATATGTCAAAGTTTTCTACTATGTTGACTACATAACTTTACTATTTTATTTGATATACCATCATATCCAGGTAAATTTTTGGAATTCAATGAAGAAATTGTGCTCACTAATTCCGCTTTTGTGATTGGTATTATTGACATTATTTGGGAAACTCACAGTAAAAGAGGTCTTTTAGGAACAACACAGCAGAACCAATGTCTGCATAATCTAACTTCAATCGAATAATTAAAGTTAAAAAAATACTTATTAAACACATCAGCTGCTTCATCAATGTGAATTATAGTACTATTACTATTAAATATCGAGGGCATTTCTTCAGTGTCATTAATTTTCCCAGATTCCTTCTTAATAACTTTCTACAATGATTCAGATTCTTTCTCTGAGGCAATTATTAAATTATCATAATTTTTTTTCAGCTTCTCTAATTACTTTTTTCAATATGTTACAGTATTGTGAGTAAAAAATTTTTAAAAGGGACTATTACTTTTCCTACTGAGAATATAAAGGCTATTTTTATGCCTGCAAGAAATTCTTATTCCTGTAGTAATACAACCATTAATAATGGACTTTAAGGTAGTAGTTGGAATGGGGAAACATGATTAAAAAATAGATAAAAATGTATTTAAAAATAAGTTAAAAGTCTTGTTAATTTCAACATGTTCATACACATTTTTCCATGATTCACTAGATAATATATCTAAACATGTTGAAATCAAATCCTTTGTAATTTTGCAGGTTCTGCAAGCAATATTAACATCCCTATCCATAGTGAAGGCACTGCTTAAAATTATTTGTTTTGTGTCATGATAAGATAAACAATTAATCAAAGGTGGGATTTGAAGATCAAAGAAGATACTGTCAATAGCTGCACTTGATGATTTATGAATTCTAGTCGGAAAATCAAGTGAATCAGCCATGTTCTAAGTTTGAAGTAGCAAAGATAATTCGAGCTTACAATTACTGTCAATTAAATAGTTAACATTTAGATGATCACATAACAGGGATTCCATTTTTTGCTTATGTTTCAAAGTTGCATTCAGCAATTTTAAGAAGTGATTAAAATTTCCTGCAGATGGTCCATAAATACATATTACAATAGAATGAGCATCACTAACATTAATTTGGACATCACAAAGTTCTATAACTTCTTCAACATAAAATTTGGAGACATCAAGAGTAATGCAGGGTAAGTCTGCTCTAATAAATATACAGGTACCCCACCTTGATAGTCTGACCGTGAAAAAGCAAGATGCAAAATAGCAGTTCTCAATTTTAATCTATGACAAATATCGCTCTAAGACATGGGTGTTATGTACAACACATAATGTGAGGGAATATGTTATTGCTTATTAAAGAGGCAACTAATTCATTACGCCTATTATTCCGACATTTAATGTTTTGATGAATTATAGGTAAAGAAATATTTGAGCTTAAACTTTATGTAGTATATCTTCAGTAGCTGATTCCTCCGAAATTCTAGGGCCCGTCTACTAACTATCCCGCTTCACATTAGGAAACCGTAACCTAAACATTCACCGCCGCGAGAACTTCGAATCTCAACATCATGAATGCCATACACCACACGTTCTTTTGCCTATGAATCACATAATACGTCTTGCAACTGTCATGCAATAAATGTCAAATGGATCAAGGAAGAGTTATACTTCATTAATTCGGCAGACCAGTACGTATTAGAGAAGAATAAAAAACACTTAGAGAAACAAAGCCACCGTTTTTATGTATACTTACAATTCAAAAATTCCTGCAGTCAAATTAATGGAACATTAAAACTCAAAACACATACAACTACGTGCAGGCCACCAGAAACTCTGGGCCGAAACAATGCCGCGGCGCTTCAGTCGTATTTTCGGAACGCCGGATTTAGCCAATCAGAAAGAAGAGAGGGTAGTGGCGTGATCCGTCGCCGTTGTACACATGCGTGAATATGCGCGGTAAAAGGGATCAATGAATAAAATCGTTGCGCCCGATGGGAACTCAAAGAACCAAAGCGCATGTGCAAATGGCGCTAAGTTTAAACCAAGGATGGAACGCTTGAATTTCAGTTTCCTGCATCCGTAATAACCCAATGGACGCGCGAAATTGTGTGGTGGCAGCATCGCTTCCCTTTGTCGCCAATGCGTGGTAATATATTTTTTAAAAAATATGCAACTTTTGTTCGGCTAATAATTTGTTTGAAGAATGTAGTATGATAAGAAGGCCTTCGGCATGATGTCGACAGTCAATGAAGAGCAGGTAAAATCTGGTATGGGGATGTAACATAAACAATCCTTGGTACTAGGTACGAAATACTGTGTATACGCCAAGCGTTGCAAACGCTGTACAGGGGTGTTGATAGATCCTTAGCCCGACCAGGAAGGAAAGAAGTTCGGAAGCATGTCAGGCACGCGCGCGATTTCAACAACATTGAGACGCGAGCTGTCACCAAGGTTTTTTTTTTCCTGCAAGGCAAGCGCCGAAGGAAATTCACGCCATTCTGACGGAAACATTAGCTTGTTTCCTTCCAGGTCGGGCTAAGGACTTATCAGCACCCCTGTATTTAAGTATCAGATTCTTTAAAAGGGACCTTAATAATAGTAATGGATCTACAGAGTTAGCAACCAACGGCACAAAAATATTACTAAATGTGTTGCCGTCGAACATAGCAATTCTTTATTGCTTGTATAAATAATGCTACATGTTCGGCCCTTCTCACAATCCATCATCAGGCGTAAAAATACACATCCAAAACATGAGTATGTTCGCAAGTTGAATGTTATTAATTTGCGAACTGACAAATTTTACATTTTTGTGTAGCATTAAGCAGTGAGTGTTTATTTTTTATATATTTTATAATTTAAAACATTTCACTAAAACAGGTCGTGTTTCTGAAAAAAAAAGTGTTTTATTCCTTTGGTTATGATATTCAACGTTCCCGGTGTGCGTAATTTTGACCCTTGCCGGGAATTCGAATCCTGGAAAATGCAGCTCATATATTAGTTATTCTACCGACTGTGATGTCGCAAATTCTTATTTCGTATTTATACCGTTTCTTTAACTTTCATAACTATTCTCAATTACATGCAGATTATGTAAGTTACATAAGCTATTTTACGCTCCAGGATATTGCGTCGCTCTGCTAAGAATCAAATGCAATTACGCACCCAGCTAAGTTTATCTGATCCATGGTGTTTACTAATCTAGTAACCGTGCTTTTTTTGTTATGATGTGTACGTACCGTTAAAAATTAAAAACATTATTTTCAGCATGGATCAGAGTTTTGAGCGTAGTGAATTGCTGCGAGATGTGTGCCAGTGTGAACTGGGGAAGAAAAATTGGTAGTGTTGTTTTTAGGACGGTTTGTATGATACGAGTATGATATATTCCATACCTGCCAGTTAAGTGGTATTGTCTGCGGCGTTAGCGTGAATTGAAGTGATACTGAAAATTAACTGCGGCGAAATGGTAGTTCTAAGTAATTTTCCACCTCCAACCAACGGTATCCGACACGAACAGCCCTCCACAACTGTGCATATTAACGACAGGGAGATCGGAAAGGGCACACTGTTTATAACAGAAAGGTTAGTGGTAATTTAACTGAAGGTGGAACGTGGTCTCTGCACCACAACTTCGAGAGTTGTTTTACGAGTGATGTGAGGTTTTTATGGCGGTAACTGTAAACAGCACTGTAGTGTGGAATGTGTTGTGGTGTTTGGCAGAAATCTGGGCTCGTGGAGGCAGCAGATTCCTCCATGATTTCAGTGACTGTCTACCATATGACAGGGCGTCACATTCGAAATGTGACGCCCTGTCGTTTCGAGGTTTTGCGGTTTTTTACAAAATTTAAATAGTTTGGGTTAATTTGGTACGTTTGTAGTTTGTTTCATGTTTAACATACAAGAGTAAAGTCGGACATGTACGCACAGAGAAAATGTGGGCAGATTTGTGTATGTATACCTCCCAAGAAAACATGATCGAAGAATCACAGTGTAAAAAAAATACAATGTGCAGGTGTCACTATAGTGACAAAGTATAGGATATCACGATTCATTCTAATGGCAGAAAAAACCAACAAAAATATGCATTTTGCTACGTGGAATAATTCCTATCAGTAATTGATTACAAAGACATACATGTATGTATTTATTAAAGAAGAGTGAAATTAATTTACCTCGCAAGTTTTTACACTTTTTAGCCTTCTGTTCATAGGTAGTAAGCTGTGTGGATTGGCTTGAAATATGTTCATTAGAATGTGTTAAGTAACTACAGGTTGCAGTATGTGGGTTACACTGCAGGTACTTCCCAGCTAATACTACACATGTTCACCAAAAGTCTTCTGTAAGTTGAAAGTATTTTAGACCGAGATTTCACGTAAGAAATAATGTAAAAATTTGGTTTAGTGTGGTTGTGTTGTGTGACCAGATTCAAACAGCACATGTGTAATTTTATGGAGTTATACATTTCAATTAATAATATGTTTATGTGTATGTTATACATGAAAGTAATTCTGAAAACCAGGAACAGTGATTAGCGAAAGAAAAAATATGGCTGTAGAGTGTAGACAGGGTCATTGATGATATGGAGGTAATGGAGTCAATATGTTTGGCTGAACATTTCTTTGCTTTTTCTGATGATGTGAATTAGTTTGTTGAGCCAAAGTTGCAGTTTAATTCATTTGTGCTGGTATTTATAGAAGGGTGTTTTCACTGTCTGCTGCTGTCCTTAAATGCATAAATCATAATAAGGCTTGAGTTTGTTCATAATGCTTTTGTAATTTTTGGACAGAATTAGAATTTTATGTTTTTGAAATTTGAATATACATTCTTTTATCTTATTGAAGCCTCATAACGAAGCTGTTCATATATCTGCATTGATTCTTCATATGTCACCTTTTTACATCTACCTTCACCACTTTATCAAAGCCTACTTTTGATCAGTGTAACACTTTGCGGTTGAAGTTTTTTCCTTCGTTTGTGCAGAATTAGTATACTTTGCCTCAGATATTGGCTGTGTTTTGAATATTGTTGAATATTTTCTAAACTAGACATTGCAGTAGTTTTTGTCTTCCCCCTCCAATCATTGGTTTAGCAAATGTCTTCAGATGTACTGTTGCAATTACACTGTCACCTGTGGGTAGAAGAATTGGCACGTCAAGAGGCTGTGTTGATTTTGTGTGTATATATCTCAATTACAAGAAGCCGCCCAGGAGCATTTTCCAACACATGCAGAATCTTAGTAAGTCTATATTTTTTGTGACTTTGAGTTCATTGTGCAAGTGATCCCTGAATAATTAAGTCTGTGTTTGACCTGGTGGCTTACCCCTTTTCACAGGCCACCAACAAAGAAGACATAAAATTCTGGTACGTACTCTCAGGCCTCTAGGATCATCAGCATGGTCAACAACAAACAGGATTCAGTTTAATAATCTTCTTTAGCATCGTAATTCATTTTGGGTCCTTTGCCATATTTGTGAGAGGCCAAATTTCTCACCCATGTAAAACTAGCAGTACAACTGCATCGACAAATGGTACATTGTCAGCCATAACAATTTGTTAGTAAGCCTTAATGTAAAAATTACTAACAATAGAGTTGTGGTTGAAGGTGTAACAGAAATATTTGTCAATACAGATAACACATTGGGATGCAAAACATCAAGCACAACTTCAGTTTTTTTTTGTATCTTTTTATTCATAGACACCATACAAGAAGGAGAAATAATATAACAGTAAGAACAAGAGTAGTGGTGGTGGTAAGGTAAAGGTCACCCTAGTACAGGCCATGAAGGCCCAGAGGGTGAGTAAAGGTATAGCTCTAAACTTTCTTTAATCTCGGCGCTAGATGGGGCAGGTGGTCAGTGTCACATCCTGACTGCCATATTCCCGGGAAAGAGACCCGGTAGCCATGGTAACAGGGGTCTGGGTGGCCCCCAGGACAGGGCTGCACAAGTGCAGAACATCTTGCTCCCACCGGGATTTGATCGCTGGACCATCCAGCCCGTAGAAAGTTGCTATACCGACTACGCCATCCCAGCCCATAGTAGTGTGGTAGTGATTTACGTTGTCATTAGGAACAGCAGCAACAGCAGTATTGCAGTGTTCACAATAAGGGGACCAGTTGCACTGGATGTTTTAGTGACTGGATAAGGTTACCAATAGGAGAAAACATACTTCACTGGCAGGCTTTGATTTGTCAGTGTCTTTCCATTATTGAATGCCATTGTTTAAATGAGACCTATAAATTGTGTTACAGCCGTTTGTCTTGGGTTAACAGTTCTTCAGGACAGGGTTTCTCACTGGAATATCCACACATTGCCCTACATGCAGTGTCTCGTGATCTTCAAGCTTATCCTTCTGAATGTCTCTACATCTTAGTGGATACAGAAATAGATCCAGGTAGGAGCTGAAATGACTCTCTGATGAAAGAAATGGGTAGTTAAACATACCAACAATACAGAGCTTGACATGATCCTAAGGCATTTAAGTACATTTCATGTCTTTCAAATGATTGGTTTTGAAAAAGTTTCACGTGAAGTATCTTTCACATGTGCCTACATGCTACATTTCTAGCCCATCATATCCTCCTGGATTTCAGCTTCCTAGCAGAACTAAGGTGATGTGTATAACTCATGGAGTTACCTGTTGTGTAAATTCCTCAGTCCTGTGCTTCGTCCTGTAGTAGGGCCAAATGTTGTCCTTAGTCTCTGGTCATATAAGGAAGACTGAGTGTTTTGGGCAATCAGCATTGTCTTGTGTCTTGGTTATGCCACACCATTTTTACATAAGTAAAATTGAGACTTCAGTTATCTGATTATCCCATACTAGCAGCTGCTGATACCTGCTGGCATTATGGATCTGACATTTGTTTTTCTTATTCAGATACTCATCCACATGGTGATTGTGGAGATGAGGACTCAGAAGCAGGAATGCAAGATATGACAGAAATGCGATTTGTTCCAGACGATAAAGGAATGTTGGATGCCATGTTTCATGCTATGAGTGAATGTCAGTCATTGCATCCAGACTCGCAAGACAGTTTTTCTGAGGGTTTGTATTTATTTTCCATTAACTGTCTCCATAATATCAAGTGGAATGATGTAAGGCTTATGAACATAATAAGTATAAATTTAAGTATTATCCAGTAATGTGAAGTGAGACAATTTGCTTGGAGGAAATGAGATAGTGCCATATAAAGAGAAAAGGTTAAATTGGTCTTAGATGGATTGATAAAGGTCATTCATAACTCTCATATAGTAGTGTGACATTAAGCAGACTGATAACTACTTATTCCTTTCATTCACTATATAATATTTTGGCATTCTCTGCACGTACTGCATAACAGTGGAGAAATAGTGCCCATTGTTGCCTGGCCATAGGGTTTACCCATATAGGATTGAGGTTTCCACAGTGTCATTATGGAGAAGGCCAAATTCAAGCGAACAGCCCAACTGTTACTGTTCAACATATGGGTAGGTAAAAAGGTAAAGGTAAAGTTCACCCTAGAACAGGTCACAAAAACCCAGTGGGGGAGTAGAGGTATAGCTCTACTGTTTATTTAACCTCGGCACTAGGTGGGGGTTGGTGATCAGTGCTACACCCCGGCTGCTTTACCCCTAGGAAAGAGACCCACTATCCATTGTATAGGAGGCTGGGTGGGCCACAGGATCAGTCTGGACGGGTGCGGAAAATCTTGCTCCCACCAGGATTCGATCCCCGGACCATAAACAGAGAGAAGTTTATGTTGTATATAAAATTTAAGTGTTTAGGATTCAAGACTGTTATGTCAGTGAAGATTGTTATTTTTGTAGTTGGCTCATCTGGGTTATTATATCGTGGTTTGACATAAGACAGCTACGTTATCACATATATTGTCTTTGAAGGGGAAAGGGGGAAGAAAGGGCAGTGACTGATGATATAAGATTAACACAGAAGACAAGAGGAACACACAAATTCCATACAGTTGATATATAATGGAGGACTGCTAATTGTCAGGGTACTGTGATTTACTGCTACGTATAAGGAGGGACCCAAAAATTCCCAGAATTGTTAAAAAAATTTATTTATAATATTCATACAAGTTTGAAACTTTAGTCCCCTTCAGAGTACTCCCTCTGTGATTGGATGCAACGATCCCAGCGCCGCTCCCACTGCTGGAAACATCTAAAATCTTCAACCAAAATGCTTTCAAGGGCCACCAGCGATTCTCATTGAACATCTGCAATGTCAGTAAAATGCCTCCCTTGTGGCTAAAAACAAAATGGTGGTTGTGTCCCACCTGACCTCACGCCTTGCAACTTTTTTTTCTCCCCCAGAGATGAATTAGGATTTGAAAGGGAGGGTATTTTTCTGACGTTGTTGAGGCTCAACGAGAATTGCTGGCAACCCTTGACAGCATTTTGGTTAAAGATTTTAGACAATGTTTCCAGCAGTGGGAGTGGCACTGGGATCATTGCATCCAGTCACAGGGGGAGAATTTTGAAGGGAACTAAAGTTTCAAACTTGTACGAATGTTGTAAATAAATTTTTTTAATAATTCTGGGAATTTTTGGATCCCCTTTTATGTCATTTAACCAGAAGAGTATAATATTGCTTTTGTTACAGATGAGGAAAGCTTTGAAGATGCTGATGGGGAAGAGGGCGAATATCATCTTGGTGGAGGAGATTCATCTGTCCTCATTCACAGTAAATACATTGTTTTATGTATACAGTAATTGGGTAAGGTATTCCACCCCTTATTTTAGGTCTCCTGCCCAGTGAAAATTGTTAACAAAACTTTCATCCTTGACATTCTCACTGGGGATACTCCCCTGTGTGGTTTTTATCTGTTTGCTAGCATGACAAACACACACGTTTGACATTCGTAACAGGTGATTTTGTCATTTAGTGGAAGAATATTATCACTGCCTTGCAGTGTATTAAAGGGTGTTCAGCTTGTAAAATATGCCCTGTACCTGTAGTAACTGCAAGTTGAAAGTGCTTCTCCCTTCCTCAGGGGTTGCGACCATCAGTGTCAGAACTACTACCATATGTAATATGTAGCTTTCTGCTGAAGTGTTTTGCAATAATTTCTATAAAAATGTTGTTGTTTTTCAGCAGACAGCAATAATGATGGAACTGCAAATGGTAATGATGTTGAAGGTGAACCAATGGAAATGGACGCTGAACAGTTTGAAGATGCTGATGATTAGGATATTTGCCAACAGTCATTACTCTACTGAAGTAGCGTTTTTTTAAAATCAAATTAAGAGGATGTGATGAACATATAATACAGGAAATAATTTACCTTCTCATTGTAGTAATTAAATTCTGCCAGTATGTTGCTGTATCTTGAAATATGAGAAATATACATTTATAATGATTGGATGTTTATTGTAATTAGCTTATGTAAACTATTGGTACTTACTATATTATGCAACATATTTTATAAGCTATTTACAGGCTGTGTTCTAACATTGCAGGTAGTTTCATGAGTGCCATTTTTTTTTTACTGGGTTAATAACTTCATCTTTTATGAACCAGGCTACATGGATTCCTCTTAGCTTTGTAAGATTTCCAGTACCACCACACCCAAAAGCACCTGACCTTGTTACATAATAAATTCACATCAAAACATTTTGGTGAATATTGCAACCTTTCTGCGCCAGTCTTCAGTGCAACAGTGATGCACAATTCAGCCAAGGACAATCATATGTCATTAATTTTAAAATGATTAATAGAAAACATATAATTGAAAGCATGCAACATCTCCTGGCTTGGACAAAGCAGTTGATTTTTCAATGCAGTAAATAAAAAATGTGGTTACTTTGTAACTCGGTGCTAAATTACACCCCTCTGATTATTAAAAGTTGACTAAAAATACAGTTTAAGCTCTAGTAGCCTAGAATCAGATTGAAGTCAGGGAATGTTTGCTATCATTTGGTGCAGAATTGTTTGTCTTCAGTTGCTATCCAAAAATTTAAAGATTAAGATATATAGAACTATAATTTTGCCTTTTGTTTTGTGTGGGTGTGAAACTTGTCACTTCATATTGAGAGTGCTTGAGAAGAGGGTGTTGAAGAGAATATTTGGGCCTAAGAGGGATGAGGTAACAGGGGAGTTGAGAAAACTACATAATGAGGAGTTTAAAGAAATGTATTCCTCACCCAATATTGTTTGGGTGTAATGAGATGGGTGGGGCATGTAGTGCATATGGGGGAGAGGAGATGTGTATACAGGGTTTTGGTGGGGGAACCTGAGGGAAAGAGACCACTTGGGTGATAGAGGTGTAAATGGGAGGATAATATTAAGATGGATCTTCAGGAAGTTGAATGTGGGGGAATGGGCTGAATTGAGCTGGCTCAGGATAGGGATAGGTGGCGGGCATTTGTGAATGCCGTAATGAACCTACAGGTTCCACAAAAGTGGGGACTTTCTTGACTAGCTGAAAACTGGTTAGCTTCTCAAGACTGCTCCATGGAGTAAGCAAGCAAGCGTAGAATCAGATAATCATGCATTCCCGATAGTCTTGGAGAAGGATTGGCGAAATAGTCAGCAAGCACACAGAGTGATTCAAAGTAGAACCAAGTTGGCTCATCACCATCTCGTATGATCTCAGTCTGCCATTTTCCATTGTTATGATGGGAAGTGCTTGTACTTCCTCAAATTTTTTCTGACATGTATTTCTAGTATTTATACCATTATATTGTAATAATGGCATCAAAGTTGTATCTGGCAAAAATTACAGTAATTCAGCAATATTTGTAAACTATATTCTTCAATATCACAAAACAGTTACACATTTGTTTAATACAAAAGGGGACACAAAGTAAGCACACACAACAAAGTTGACAAAATAAGCAACAAAACCATAAACAGTCACATCTTAACACAACCCTCTTTTACCCAGGCAGATAAATCAGTACACTAATATGGAGTTAAAGTGGGGGGGGGACCCACAGAATCCACTAAAGATTAATGAAATTAAATTTCGAAGAAGTTCAGATTTCAGAAATAAATATTTCTGTGGTTTGTTACAGTAGTGTTACATTATATGACTGCATGAACTGTAGAGGATGGGACCCATCTACATGTAGACAGCCTTCTGTGATTTAATGTTCAAGGTTGCAACTTTCGAAATATAAATGCAATTTCATCATCACACACTTTTTGTGGAAATTCAAAACATGTTTTCTCATAACTCTTCATAACTTTTATGTCTTCCACAATTTTTGTGATCTTGGAATGCAAATTATGTGATGATAATTTATTTATCTCATCTTCGTTATAAAGCTGTTCCAGATCCTTGAGCTCTGATTCCAGTGTCTTCACCTTCTCCTGAACTTCAACTTCCTTCTTTAAACATGCTTTCATAAAACATGCCTGAAAAAAAAAAACTAATAAAACAGAGCAGTGATTCATGAACTGTCCTACTGTCCATGTTAGTTTTCTTGAGCTGTGCATTCCTTGCCACCTGCCTAGGCAAGCAATTCAGTACAATATTGTCAGTATCCATCTAAAATAATACACTGATCCTCAGGTCTTGACTTTGTACTGTTAGGTGAATTACAGCAGATAGTGTGTTTTGTATGTCCACAGAAAATGACAGTAGTCACCCATCCTCTCTTAGAAATCCCTTGAAATTCTAGTGACCTCAGCACATGGAACATGCAGATAAATAAATCTAACACACAAATGTACTTTCATATTCAAATTACAAAAACATAAACAGTTGCCATGCAAGGTCCTTAAACCAGAATTTGCCCAACAATGCAAATGCAAGAACTGTTAATGCCTGCAGGATAGGATTTTTTAAGCAAGCTTTCTTTTAGCCTACATTACCTGGCATCTGAGGGACTTAGTTGGATATTTCTGGACAGTGCTCATCCTCAAGAATAATGCACCTTCTGGATGGAAAACTGTTTTCCAGAGCAGGGAATGGAATGTGAGTCAGAGGCCACAGAAGTGGCAATAATTGTACAATGGATTGATGCAACAGTTCTATGTACTGTTCTGGCAATGTATTTGCAAGACCACTTCATTCATCACATTAATATTTCAGTTGTATGGGGACAAGAACAATGCCAGAACAGTAAATGCCTCACAACTACAACAGGCACTGTTATTTGTTCCATGGTATGGACCAACATAAACTAGGAAGTCAAATGCCATTTCATGAACCAAAGATCCAATAAACACACACATATGTTTAATTTCCTTTGCATCATTATATCTGAGGATTTAAATTTATCTAAGGTGCACTATTTCCTGTATCTGTGCATAAATCACTTTACCAAACTATTATTTACTTAATTATTGTTATTTTTATACAATCTAGCTGTACATAGTAATTCTCCTGCTGTGGACTACATATCACTGCAGTTTTTGTTTTCCATGTTACTAAGTGGATAGAGAACTAAATAATTAATACCATACACACTCATGATCCCATGTAGGTAAATTAACTTTTTATTCACAGATTCTTAACTATATGACCACTGAGACAAGTGCTCCATAAAATCAATGAAGAAGTTGAAATTATTGAGGAGTGGAAAAATAATGTCTCTACTATATGAATAAAATATGAATGAAATCTGTAAATGGTTGCACAAGCTTTTTTTTTTTTTAATCCTTGTCCACACCATAACGGGAAACAGGAGAGCTAGAGGTATAGCTCCCAAGGATCTAGCAGGCTTACTGAGTCCACTTTTGGGGCGCTCTAGTCGCCATATAATGAACTGTATTGAGTTTGTTCACACTCTGGGTTCCTTTTGAGTCAGACCAAAGAATCTGGTGATTAGTTTTGATGTAGTTTCCCTCATCACCTGAGTGCCTCTACTGGAGTACCTTAACCCCTGTAGCCAACATTTTATTGAAGACATTTTGACCTTATTTAGACATGTCCTCTACATACTTCTCCATTGGTGGCCAATTCTACAAGTAGACAGAGTGACTATGGGCTCCCTGCTGTCTCCTGTCATCACTAACTTCTTTATGGCAGGTGAGGGCCTTAGTACAAGCTACCCACAAACTGCTGTGCAGGTTCCATTATGTTGATGACACTTTTGCCATCTGGCTGCACGGGACAAGCTGGAGAGGTTTCTTAACCATCTGAATGGGCTTCATGGGAATAAAACATTTCACCATGGAAAAACAGACAGAGAGCCACCTACCCTTTCTTGGCATCAATATATACAGGAGACGGGATGGCTCCATGGGCCATAAAATCTACCGAAAACCTACCCACACTGACCTCTACCTGAACCCTGGATCACATCATCATCCCTCCAGCATACAAGCTGTTCTTTCAATGCTGGTGCACAAAGGCAGGGCTCTGTGCGAGAAGGAAAGCCTCCATGATGATTTGAAGTTCCTCAAGACCACTTTCAGGGAAAATGGTTATAGTATCCAACAGATCCGACAGGCCCTTAACCCAGCGGTTAGAACTAGTATCTGTTACTGCTTCGTTAACTTTAATTTTGTTTATTTTTGTACTGCTTTCCTGATTCATATCCCAATCAAAATGGAGTCGCAGCACTGTATCTTAAAATGTAGGAGCATGACACATAATTTTCCACAAATGTCACATCTTTGAAATAAATGTAACACTAAACCAACACCAAAGTGAGTACTGGAGTGATGTGAATCCACCACAATTTGAGTCAGTATAATACTCCATCCCATTACACAAACAATGTCTATTTATTCCTTAACAAGATACGCTCATGATGGATATAGTAATTTTGTACAGCAGACCGATTTTCAAGATCCCCTGACCTCGTACTTCATACTTATTCCTTGTAAGGCATTGTAAAGGACAAGATGTACAGTAGGAGACATTGCAATGTCAATCAAATGAAAGATTTGATACGTCAGGAATTTCAGACCTCAAATACCACAGTCATATCCTACTTTCTGTGCAGAGACTTATACATATTCAAGAAGATAGAGAATAAATGCTGAAACCAAAGGTCTTTATGAGCTTAAATTCATTTCCTTCTGTGTTGATTCTCTCACAGTAAATATATACATTCATGTCAGTAAAGCAATTCACACACTGTCCTATGGCCATAACATAAAACTGCCCCCTGTATTGAAAAGAATTGTGAACACCATAACTTTTTGTCACGGACCTCCCCAGTGTCAGAAATCACAAGCAAGTTCTCATATTCATTAATTTCTTAATACAGTGTTATCAATATACAATACAACCTAAACTCAGAATTTTGTTTGTAGAGGACATCCCACTGTGTTATGGAATTGAAAAACAATAAGAGTCACAAATTGCTATGCTAGACGCACATACACGACAGCCGAGCCATCAAAATACAATGGAAAAATTCGCGGTTGCTCTCTCATTAGAAACACTACAATTCATAGTGAATATAGAATACATATCCGTTGTTATAAGGAAACACGGAATAGTTAAAATATGATCTACTAGCACCACCCAGTACTTGGCTTACACGTAAGAAAAACAGAAATAAAAATATGAATCCTGTACCTAGCAGCATATACAGCAATTTGTGACTAAAGACAATATATATATGTTTAGTTTTAACACAGCCTGACTAAGTGTTATATTATTATGTATCAATTTTAAATTCAATTTTATTTCAGATCTTCATACTATTCTTATTATATTGTATCACAATATAACTCAAGGTTGTAACAGATTTTTAACATTGGTGTAAATTTTGTGGGATTCCATACCACATGAAATTAATATGCACTCATGTAACATGTTTTAAGTTTTATGTAATGATGGCCTGATGATACTCTAGTCATTGAAACTTGTTGCCAATAAGTTGAATAATAAAATATTGTTGTGTTTGACTGAAAACATATATTTATTATTGTTTTTCAATTCAAACTCAGAAACTTAATTAGCCAGCAGGAATAAAACATACATTCCTTTGTATTTTGACTGTTGGTTTTATGTAATAATGTTATTCTAACTACCCACAGAGCATCAAATAAAGGATGATAGTTGATCATGAAATGGAAATGGTGAGATTGTAACCTATCTTAAGGTACTACCCCAGAACTTTCCGAACTTGATTGGAATATAACACAATACAAGTTTTCTTGTTTTCATTCTGGAAGCGTTCAGAATGTGATGTTATACTGTGACACCACATAGTCTTGTAGGTGGATCCCAATGTCTTGGAGGAAAATTCCTTAAGTGTGAGCAATATGTTCCTCAAAAAACACTGGTACCCACTTACGACATTATGTGGCTTTACATAAGACAACAATAATTTGAGGGCAGGATTTATGGTAACCAGTGACTGCACCACCTTCTCTCAAACCTTGGAACTTGCTGGAGTGAAGCAGGAATACCAACCACTACAAAGTGACACATTCCAAATTACATGTATGATTCTACAGTCAGTGAATATCTGAATACATGAACTCACATCAGAATGTGCACAAGATGTCTACTTGCAGCACTGGTGGATATTACTGTTATTTGTGGATCAGTAAGGAATTTAAAGAGTTTGTTATAAATACATGTTTTTACCACAGAATCTAAATTACAACATTTGGTCTAAGAGTCAAGTGTATTTTCATACACTTGATGACATCTTTCTCTCACCACCCTCAAAAATGTAAACAGATTTGTGCAGAGTGCCTGTAGGACCTTCACTAAAGTTAAGATAGAAATTTCTCCCAAATAAACATAATTTGTCAAAAGTATCAACAAAAAGAATTCTGGCTGAACAGTGTTTATAAGATAAGCTACATACCCTCTTTGCTCTCATTTCAAGCTGTTGTATTTCTTTGTCAAGTAGCTGTTCATCTTCTTTGTTATACTGTGTACTCTGGGGCACATCTTCTGGCAGCAGAACACAAGATGGTATAGCAAGAAACTCATCTACTGCCTCCTGTAAAATGTGACATAACTGTAATTAGCAAAAGGCAGCTGAACCCACTTCAGAGCACAAAATTGTAAATTTGTGCCAAATATGCAACCAACTATCTCAAGTAACAAGAGTCCTTCTTGAGATGCTGACAATTACTCAGCTGATGACAAAATCCCCACTCCCTTTGAAACATGAAAGTTTATTACTCTACTCATTTTAATATTATCATACCATCCTGTGACAACAGAAAAATGACAATCACAGCTATGTTTGTATATTTTACTGTATGTAATATTGCAAAATGTTTTGGTTCTTCCTAAAAGCCATCATCGGGCAATGTAAAATATGTAAATAAAAATTATCACATACAACACTTTAAAATATTTCTTTTTCGTGTGGTTGACATCTCAGCTTTAATGACCATGTGTGCTGTAAAAACCAAAAGTATATAAAGCAAGAAGGTAAAATATATTGAAATAAATTACAATCAATATCCAGTATTTCCAATGTGGACTTCTGGTTTTCTGACTGAAATTTAGTCTGAGACATGGGAATTATTTAAACTTTTTGTCCACACTAATGTCAGACTTAAAAAAGCCAAAAGAGAAAGGTAAAATAGTTCATACCGGCACATGTTTCTTCAATTGTTGTATTGCTGCATTGCGGCTTTCTGTTAAAAACTGCTGTGTTGTTGAGTGAATGACCATCTGTGATTGTGGAAACGTTTGTAAGAGAGATTTTTGCAATAATTCTGTTACTTCTTCAATTCTGTCTAAAGCAATGCCATATACTGTACAAAACAAAACAAAGGCCTGAATAAGTTATGAATTAATCACATAAGCCAACTATAACACTTAAATTTGAATAATGGTTGACCAACTAGATGACACTTGCTTTATTATATATTGCTCAACATGTTTCAGACGTTAATACGTCCATCTTCAGGAGCTAGCGAGTACTTGTTGTGTTGTGTAGGCTG
>Ga0123354_10004023_pt1 | contig 20634 bp, 17 predicted proteins | sample TergutLab28metaG_2_FD_97872 | JGI IMG/M metagenome (GOLD analysis project Ga0123354, IMG submission 97872) | Labiotermes labralis P4 segment gut microbial communities from Petit-Saut dam, French Guiana - Lab288 P4 | ecosystem: Host-associated > Arthropoda: Insects > Digestive system > Gut ...
AAGGTGATTATATGGCTAAGATCAAAAACGTTATATCATTTGTCCTGATATGTACTCTAGCATTTTCATTAGCAGGCAGTTTTGGCGCAGCTTTTGCTGCAGACTTGCCGGATGCAGCGCTAGATGATTTATCACCGGATGTTGATCCTGAGGATGGTTCGCCGGGCACTGAAACAGGTGATGACTCGTCGAACCAGAGTCCCGAAGATGATTTAGGCGACATGGCTTCACTGCCTCCTGATGCGCTGGCTGTACCAACAGTATATGACGCTACCGAGCAGTTTGTGGGTCGCCTCTATACAGTAGTGCTTGGGCGTGGTTATGAAACAGCGGGTTTGAACTATTGGGTAGGTCTGCTAAAAAGTGGCGCACTGACTGGCGCGGATGTTGCGTATGGATTCTTTTTTAGTAATGAGTTTATTGGAAAAGGTGTTAGCAATACTGTATATGTCGACATACTTTACAAAGCAATATTAGATCGCAATTCGGATACCGCAGGAATGGCATATTGGCTTGCTTTTTTACAATCAGGCTTGCCGCGCGAGGATATATATTCCGGGTTTGTAAATTCTGTTGAGTTTACAAACCTATGCAGAAGCTATGGGATCACCCGAGGCAATTACACACCGCCACCCGGAGGTATGGCGCGTGTTTTTGCTACTCGTCTATACAGGACAGTCTTACAAAGAGAACCGGATACAGCCGGACTCGATTACTGGCAAGCTGCTCTTATTGGCGGTGGTGCAACAGGAGCGTCAGTTGCATATGGATTTCTGTTCAGTCCTGAAATGACCAACCGTAACTTAGATGATGATCGATTCGTAGAAGTATTATACAACTCGATGTTAGGGCGAAGCTCTGATGCAGCCGGTAAAGCATATTGGGTAAACTACTTGCGTGACGGTGTTTCCAGATATGATATTTTTGCCGGATTTGTTAACTCACCTGAGTTCGGCATAATTTGCGAAAACCATGGCATTACACGCGGAACATATACCCCGCCTCCGGGCGGAATGGCACGTGTGTTTGTCACACGTCTATATCGTGATGCCTTGGGCAGGGAGCCGCTTACGAACGAAGTGGATTACTGGACGAACGTGCTATTGAGAGGTGGGACCGGTGCAAGCGTTGCAAATAGCTTTTTTACCAGCCCTGAGTTCCTTAGTCCTCCTGTCTCAAATACTGAGTACGTTACAAGACTGCACAAGGCGTTACTGGGACGCGCGCCGAGCAATACAGAATTATCTGACTGGGTGGGGAAATTAGGTGCTGGCATGCCTCGTGGGGACGTATTAACCGCGATTGTGAACTCCGCAGAATTCGACCGGGTTTGCAATAATCATGGTATTATAAGCGTCGTTCCTTATCTGGTAAGCGTTACAACCGGCTCTCTATCAATAGTCAGCTTATGGAGTGACGGTACTGTACGATCGATCGGCAGTTCCGAGTATGGTCTGAACGATGTCGGAAGCTGGACCGGTATAGTCGAAATATCGTCAGGTTCAGGTCATGCAGTTGGCAGGCGGGCGGATGGGACATTGGTAGCAACCGGAGACCCCTCACATATTGCTAATATTTCATCATTGAACAGCCCGAATAATGTAGCGATTTCAGCAGGCGGATATTACGTATTAGTACTAAGAAGTGACGGCACTGTACGGGCTGTTGGCTACAATCCGAATGCTCCTTCTCTGATAAATGACGTAAACAGTTGGACAAATATCAAACAAGTTGTTGCGGGCGGTAATCATGCTGTCGGTTACGGTGGGATGGCTCGGTAGTAAGTGCGGGCCTCAATTATCAGGGTGTAGTCACTAACGCAAGCAAATGGACGGGTATTACACAAATAGCAGCCGGTAACAGGCATACTGTCGGGCTCCGGTCAAATGGCACAGTGGTAGCAACAGGAGCTGTCGGGGGAGAGTGGCATCCCAACATGCTTAACACCGGAGGGTGGACTAATATCATAGAAGTTAGTGCGGGTATGAATCACACAGTTGGTCTCAGATCTGACGGAACAGTAGTAGCAGTTGGAGATAATTCATACGGGCAAATAAATGTTCAAAATTGGAGAAATGTTGTTTCAATTTCTGCCAAAGGTAATATAACAGTCGCAATGACGGCGGATGGCAAAGTATTAGTAACAGGCCATTTATTTAGATATGGTTATCCAAGTGTTGCCGCATGGAACGGATAATCAATATATGTACCTATTAAGGTGGTTTCTTGCGCCAAAAGGGAGGATGATAAATGAGTTTAGTGCTAAGGGTTTTGCTGATTATTTCATCTGCTATTATGATTTTGGCTGTATTGATGAAGGTCAGGAGATCAAAATTTCAAATCCATGATGGAATATTTTGGTTTTTTCTCTCTCTGCTGTTTCTGGTTTTAAGTGTATTCCCACAGATTGCGATACGTGTTTCATCATTGATCGGCTTTGAGTCTCCAGCTAATTTTGTGTTTCTGTGTATACTTACACTTTTGATTATTAAGAACTTTCTGCTTTCCGCCAAAGTATCAATGCTTGAATACAAGTTAGTTGAGCTAGCACAACGAGCAGCGATAGAAAAGCTTGATAGACAAGGTTTTATCCCTGGTATAAACTTGCAATCAGATATAAGCAAGGAATCAAGTGTTGATTCAGAGAATTATGTGTTAGGTGGCTAACTCCATTTTTCGCAGCGCAATACGATACAATACATAGTATATTATTGTTTGCGGCAGAAATATTACTACACCCGAAAATGCTGCTCCATACAAACCATAGTTTGACACTAAAAACCACATAAACGATCCGGAAGTCAGTGCAATTGCAATAGTTCCGTAGAATACCTGTTTTTGACTACGGAGCATTATTAAAACCGGGCCGAGGACGAATACAGGCGCCCTTATCATAGCTCCTACAGATATTAGCGTTAACTGTAGCCTGTATTGTGATAGGTCTGTTGCATATAACCATGAAAGCAGTTGTACACCAAAGAAATACACAAATATTACAAAAGGAATAAACATACTAAAAGAAAATGCGAGTTGCCGGGTCACGCGTTTCTTAAAATGCCGGATGTCTGTTGCCAGGATCTGGGCCGTTTTCGTTGCAATAGCTCCCTGAAAGAAACCTGCACTCACAAGAAAAGTCAGTGTCACGGGAAGCATTAAATAACTATAGATCGCTACTGCCTCGAAAGAAACAAATGCTTCGAGGTAGTACTTTTGTGCATTGATTATATAGACCGTAATAAAATCGCTGACAAATATCGGAAAGGCAATTAATGTTAATTTCTTTATTGCTACGATGTCCATTTTTACACGTATTGCACCGAAATGTTTGCGATATATCCATATCCATAAAATATAGCCGAGAAAAGTAACAACTGCGGCTGCCCCAACTGTAACTACTAATGATTGTGTTATTAATAAAGCGATAACAGCACCAAGAAGTGCCGCACCGAGAATGGAAGTCCGCATCTTCCCTGCAACACGCATTTTCCCTTTTTGCTGTAAATCACCCAAAAATACGTCAGCGTATGAGTTAGTGAGGGTAAAAAAGTAAATCAGTAATGCTACAATCAACTGCATAGCATCGAGATCAGATATTAAAAGAAAAATAAAGTATCCTAAGGATGCCAGAATTGCGCATAGTGTTCGTTGCCCAAGATAAATATTAAAATGGACTTCTTGTTTAACATCAATATTTTGAAATGACCGTACCCCAAATAATGTTATAGAAGCCGGCAAATCCGCTGTAGCAAGCGCATAACCCAGCAAACCTGCTAAGGCAACTCCAATTTGGCGCGTAACAGCAAAAACAAGCAGCCCCGGGAAAACGGCATTTACACCTAAAGAGATAACTGTCCAAAGCTGGTTTTGAAAATCAGGCGAGTGAGTTGTGTTTTTGATTTTTCTTATGTATGTGCCCACAGTTAATATTCCCTCAAGAAATATACATTTTCAACATCCCAATCAGCGATAAGATATGAAATTTTTGCGATAAAACCGGGCATTATTAACCTCCCTGTGCTCTTAAAGTTAAGTGTACAAATCAGCCCACTTGCTTTTCACAGCTTCCCACGAAGTAAAAGCGTGCAACTTTTCCTTGTTATCTGTATTGTGCTTTGCCCCTTCGTATATAAGCCTCGAAACAACTTGAGGCAACTCATTAAAGTCTTTATATTCAATATAACTCACGCCGATTTCGCCAAGCTCATCATACTTTATCCAGGCAGGGTTTAAAACAACAGACCCTGCATACAAATACTCCTGCATAGTTCCGGACAGAGCATCGGTCGTCTGTGCATGAATAAAAATATCCGTTGCAAGCCGGAGCTTTGCTACATCCATATCAGACATAAACGTTTCAAAAATTTTGTATTCGCACTCAAGTTTGCTCAGCTCAGCAATAATATCACTCTTATATTTTGCAGTAATTGCTCTATAAGTCATAGGCAACACGATCACAACATCTTTCCACGCTTTGGGAGGCAAAACGGCTAAGCTGCGCAGAGCTTTCAGGTGTTGTTGAGCTCTGTCGGCATTATAACCGACAGAAAGCACTGTCTTATTTTTACTAATGCCAAAAAATTCCTTACAACTCTTTCTGTTTTCACTTTCATATATAGTAGAAATATCATCAAATGTTGCAACGCCCCACCTGACCATACGGAGCTTGCTGTCAAACTTATGTGAATATACCTGATGAAACTTTACGAACAAGTCGTTTGAGTTCATTGTGATATATTTCAGATACTCAAATGACTTCCCCACTTTTTTCAGCATTTTATCCGAAACCCGAAATAGATCGCTCCCCCAGAATGTGAATATTATTTCTGCTGAGTTACCTCTGAACCAGTTTATCCCGGCTAATGGAGCAACGATCAAATGCTCTATAAAATGAAAATGTACTATATCAAATTTGCGTTTCAGCTTTAACAACCTGCACCATTGCGTGAGGAGCTGCAGCGCTCCGTTAACTTTTGGAATGCTCCTGAGAACAGGCAAATCAAACTTCAAATTGACAATTTTCACACCGTTGTTTATATAAAACTCCTGAAATTTGCCATTGTTATTACTCAGTGATGTCAGATAAACATCAAAGACATTGTCCAAAAGAACATTCTCGATATATCGCTTTATATATATTGAAGCGTCATTTCCTATAATCAGTATTTTCTTTTTCATCACGCCTCCAATTATGAAAATTTATGTGATTCTGATTGTGCCTTCTCGTAATCATCGACATTACCTATATCAAGCCAGTATTCGCTTATATCATATTTAAAAATCGCTTCACCATCAGCAAGCATTGATTGAATTAAAGTGTCAAAGCCATAATATTGCCCTGCAGGTATTCTGCCAAGGATTGCAGGTTTCATAATACAAATTCCGGCATATGCATGAGTTATTATATCTTGCTTCTCTTGAATATTAGTGACCCTGTCTCCTTCAAAGAAAATATTACCGAAGGCATAAGGCATAACTATTCTCTTAATACCCAGTGTAAGGTTTGAAGTCTGTTTTATTGCAAACTGGTACATGCAGTCTAAATCCAGCAGCGTTAAAATATCTCCGTTCATGACTAAAAACGGCTCAACTAAAGTGTCCTCCAGTAATTTTATCGGCCCTGCCGTGCCCAGAGGTTTATCCTCTTTGCTTACGCGGAGCTTCACACCATAATTTGAACCATCGCCAAAGAAGTCTTCTATATATTGCGACTTATAGTTTGTTGCAAGTATAACTTCTGTGAAGCCATGTTGAACAAGTCTCTCGATTTGGATTTCCAATACCGCCTTTTCGCCAATCGGCAGCATTGGTTTTGGTATTGTGTCGGTAAAAGGCTTTAACCTTGTTCCAAGCCCTCCCGCAAGGATAACAGCTTTTCTAGACATTGTATATATCTCCCTTGTAGTATGCCAGATTATCATTGTCAGAGAACCAGTCAATCGTTTTCTTTAAGCCTGCATCGATGTCACAACGCGGCTCAAATCCTGTCAACTCGCGTACTAAACTATTGTCACACCATAAACGCTCTACTTCGCTTATCGGGGGACGGATCCGCTCTTCATCCGATAGTATATCTATATCACTATTCATAAGATGCTTGATTTTACTGACAATTTCACCAATGCTTATCTCGAAGTTTGAGCCGATATTTACAGTCTTCCCAACTGCACGCTCGCACTCTGCAAGCATTATTAATCCCCTGCATGTATCCGACACATAACTCATATCCCTTGTTGGTGATGTGTTACCAAGCTTCAGCTCGCTTTGGCCTGTCGCTATCTGCGTGATGATCGTTGGGATTATTGCACGTGCCGATTGACGCGGTCCATAGGTATTAAACGGGCGGGCAATGATGACCGGAAGCGCAAACGAGTTATAGAAACTCATAGCGAGGGCGTCAGAACCGATTTTGCTTGCACTATACGGTGATTGAGGTTGAAGCGGGTGTTTTTCATTAATTGGTACATATTGAGCAGTGCCGTAAACCTCTGATGTTGAAATCTGTAAAACTCTGCTCACAGAATTGGTCCTTGCGGCTTGGCAAATGTTCAAAGCCCCGATTATGTTCGTGTCTACATAGCTGTTCGGAGCTGTGTATGAATAAGGTATGGCTATTAGAGCAGCCAGATTGAAAATCACATCTATATCTTTTGCAATATTATTGCAGCAGTGCGGGTCACGGACGTCGCCCGCTACGATTTCCATGTCTTTGACATACTCGGATTTCTCAAGCCACCCCCATGACCCCATGGAGTTATACAAAACAAGCGCCCTGACGTCAGCGCCGGCTTTGATCAAACCTTCGGCAAGGTGCGAACCGATAAACCCGTCCGCTCCCGTTACCAGCACTTTTTCCCCTTCTATTTTCATACAATGATCAATTCCTTTCTATGACACAAAACCACATGAAAACCTGCCGGGTCATTTCTTCTCCCTTCTCCCTTCTCATATCTCGACGTCATATTTCGCCAAAATTTTAATACCGTTACTAAATGACTGATATTTAAAAACATCATCGATTTCCAGTTCTATACCAAATGCTTCTTCTAAAAGTGCAATCATGCGCATGTGCCCGACCGAATCCCACTCCTCGATCTCGTTATATTTTAAATCTTCGACTTCGCTGTGCGAAACACCGAAAGCCTCAACAAATACATTTTTGTATTTTTCTAAGTCGGTCATGCACCTTACTCCTTCACAACAACTTCTTTAGTTCACTGTAATTTGTTTTCCCTGATTGATTTTTAGGTATCTCATCTAAAAAAGCGACTTCAAACGCTGAGATGTTGATTTTCAGTTTGTCTTTCAGAAACTGCCTTATTTCATGTCTGTCTGCACTCCTGTCTGTAGTACAAACAAAAAGTTGTTCGTCAGAGCCGGTACAAACAAATCCGTCACCAAACCTCGATTTTATCAGTCTCTCTGCTTCATCTAAACCTATTCTAAGGCCAAATACTTTTATAAACCGCGATAAACGTCCGGTAATAAAGTAAAATCCGTCTTTATCTCTGTATGCTATGTCGCCTGTTTTGTATATGCCATAACGTTCATCGCCTTTGCTTAAATCAGCTAATGATTCAGCATATCCTAATGTGACACTTTCACCTTTAAAGACAAGCTCCCCGCTTGCACCACACTCTGTTATCACACTTCCGGCATCATCTTCAAGCCATATTTCATAATCGCCAAGCGGTTTGCCGATACTACATCGTTTCTCAATGGCTAACCCGGGCGGTAACATGCTCATCCGCGCTGTTGTCTCTGTCGCGCCATATGTTGCTATAAACTCCCTGCCTGTCTCTTTTGCATAGTATGCCAGTTTATCCCACAACTTATCGGTAAGCCGCCCTCCTCCCTGATTTATTACCTTTAAGCTCGGTAAATCCATCTTATAAAATCGCAGTTTGTCCATTATCTCATAACTGTATGGAACGCCGGAATATGACGTTATTTTCTCATCTTGCAAAGCGTCCCAAAATTTGAGGTCGGTCAGTGCATCATCGGTCAAGTAAACCATAGCACCCGCATGTATATGGCTGCACAGAACAGAAAGCCCTTGAGTGAAATATATTGGTAGCGAAAGCATCGTACGTTCATTTCCGCAAAGTTTAAAGGCATTTGCTACATTTACCGCACTTGCCTCTATATTCCTGTATGAGTGCCTGACTAATTTCGGGCTGCCGGTGCTGCCCGACGTCGGCAGCAACAATGATAACTGATCATACAATATGTGTTCGGTTTTCTCTTTTGCTTCTAACAACACGTGTTCATCACAGGCAGTAACTACATCCCAATCGCTTTGCAGTCTTACGTCACGGTTCTTGTAAATATAGTTTGGCTTATAAATGGATATATATTGCATAAACAGATCTTTGTCAATGTTTCCGTTGATCATGAGCGGCACGACTTTATTACTTATACATCCGAAAAAAAACGCCGCAGAGTTAACTGTATTGTCGCATAATTGCAATACCAGTTCACGTTCTTTTAACTTGAACCGCTCTTTGAATGACTTACAATAATCCTCAAGTTCGGGATGTGATAGTGAGAAACCTTTATACTCTTTTAACGCTGTCTTTTTCATTTGCGTTTTCGCTCCATTATGAGCATATTGTACATAAACTCATTGTGCGGTACCGCAAAGTTACCCGTTACACTCCCGCCCTCCGGCACATCCTTGATCACTACCGCACCTATGTTTAATTTCGCACTTTTGCCAATATTCAGCCGGTTGCTTATTGTGACGCCGGGTCCGATCCATGTGCCTTCCCCGACATTGATGTTACCTGTGATCGTACTACCAACGGCGACCATTACACCCGCTTTGATTTTAGTGCCGTGTCCGACTTGTACAAGATTCCCGATTTTTACGAAATCCCCTATTTCTGTATCATCCCACGGATATATTGCACGGCTTACACAGCAATTGTGCTGTATCTCCACGTCATGCCCGATTATGACGCCACCGACATGTTCCACTCTCCACAACTCACCGTCACTTCGCCTAAACTCTAGTCCCTGTCCGCCTATGACGGTTCCCGAGCGAACTATGCATCTGTCCCCGATCGCCACATTCCCCCTAATCACAACGAACTCTTCAATAATAACATCGTTGCCGATCGTGACGCCTTCCGGTGCAATACTCGATAACGGACTGATCTTACAATTATCACCCACCGCAGTCGCCGCTTTAGGTCTCGTGTACTCACCACACCCCGATAAATAGTTGTGAAGCATGAAAAACACCTTACGAGGCTCGTCAACATAGCAAGTTCCGTAGCTGCCGTCGGGGATTTTCCACTCTAACTCTGCCGATGTCAGTATCATAGCTGCATTTTCAGGTATGTTACCTATATATTTTTTATGCTCAAGAAACACACAGCACGAAGAATTCAACTTTGGATTCTCAGCGCAGACAGACAAGGTCTCAAAATCCCTCTCATCGATAATCCGTAAATCCGTACAACCGATCTCCGGCAAAAGTAAACTAAGTTTCATTTTACATCAACATCTTTCATAAACTCATTTAAATCTCTTATATTGCCCTTTAGCTGTAAGTACCGCTCCTTATTCGCACAGTTTACGTAATCCCTGATTGCTTCTCTTGCAGTGATACCATTTTCGGAATACCAAAATGAGTGTACAAGGATATGCAGCCTGTCATATTGATTGCTCTTTATAATATTTAAGACAGGTTCACGCCAATGGCTCCTGCTATCCGAAAGATATTTAAACTCCTTAAAAAATAATCCGGAATAAGAATTTGCAGCATTCTTGAATTTATAATCTGCTGTCAGCGTTTCCTTTGAGGGACGGTGCATGGACACAGCGCCCACTTCCAAATCCAGCAGATTTGACAAGATCATACGCTCTTTTTCAACCATCTCTTCAAAACCGGCATCGCTACCTGACAGGTCGTATGCTGTTTCATCAAAATGAAGCCCTATACTATGTCCCAACTTCGCTATATTGCAAATAATATCCCGGTCCCTTTGTGAAGCGACATTGTAAAAGTCAGATGACAGCAGAATAAAGTATGTAGCGCTTACATCCAATGAATTTTCAAGAACAGCCAGGCTCAAAGCCTTTTCTAAACAATAATCGACATCATGCCGCAGTATCACACATTTACTGTGATCTGCATGATTACTATATCCGCATATCTCATAATTGTTCTTGCGCAATAAAGAAATAAGCTCTGTATATGCAGTATAAGTAAATTCCACTCTTTCGCTCTCCGATCATAAGTTAAAACTACATAGCCTCAACGAAATCCAGCACATTTTTTAACTGTGCATCCCAACTCAGCTTTTCACGGGCAAAATCTCTCATTTCATGCAGGCTGCCTTGTCTGCTTACACAATCCAGATGAAAATCGATAACCTCATTGAAATCTACAGGTGTATCATTGTTTACGATCCTCAACTTCCACGAGAATGTATCAGGTATATCGTTATCTATTGCAGCAACTATATAAGGTAAAGCTCTTGCGCAATATTCACGAATCTTCAATTCTGAAGTATTCGTTCTTTTCATCCTGAAATGAGCCAGAGACGCGACCCCCATGTCCGCTTTGTTGATTATCTCATCAAGCTCCGAGCCAAATCTCAAACCATGGAAAAAGACCCTTTCCTCCAGTTTCAGCTTGCTTGCGAGCTGCTTTAATTCATCAACAGAATCCCCTTCACCCACAACATGGAAGATGATCTCAGTATCGAAACCTCTCAAGTAATACTCATACATGCCTCTAATAACTCTATCATATCCATGCCAATAGCTTACACCTGCAACACCTATCAACACAAGCCTCTCATCCGGAACTCTTGTGCGCATTGGTATATTATCGAGATCGACCCCATTACTGAGTTTGATTCCGGGAGCGCCAAATACAGTTTCATAACTCGGTGAGCTCGTGACCACTGCAAAACAATCGATGTATTTTTTCAGATACCTGCGGCATATCCTGTCGCTTATGTACCAACTCATAATATACCAAATATATCCCACAATATCTTTAGGAAATGATAATTTCCTGATCATGCCCCGCATTTCATTATCATACGGATATGTCGCGATTTCACACACGATCCGATCTGTGTGTTTTCTCAGGAATTTAACTGCGCTTAAAGAAAATGGCGTCTCTGATGATGCTTTACGGATATAGACCAACTCATAACTTATACCGGCTTCATGGATATACTTTTTTAGTATAGGCTTTATATAGCCGATGACCCATAACACCCTGGGTAATTTATAGGTCTTTTTGTTACCCTGATCGTCTTGAAACACAAATTCCCCGTCTGCATGGTAGGCTATTGTAGTCTTATACCCAAGTCTCGCCAGTGCCGAACACTGTCCGGTAATCTTCTTTTTTAACCCCATTGCACCGGAATTCATAAGCGCTATCCCCGGCGTTATATATAAAGCGTTTCTATTTGCCATTTTTTTCACCATTACAGGCATCATTCCCTTTGTTAAAACTTCCAACAAAATCCATAGTCGAGCAATTAATGAGCGGCAGCTTGACCGGGATGCCACTTGCTGATGATTTATATATTGCCAATATCATTTCGACAGATTTTTTCCCCTCAAGCACAGGGATATAAGGCTCGGTTCCGTTATTGACCGCTGATATAAAATCAGCATATAACGGCGTATGGCCAAATCCGTAAACATTAGGTGGATTTTCAGAAAATTCTTCTTTTACCGTTCCTAATGTATTTAAACCATCAGCAAAACTCCACTCATCAATGCGGTTTACTGACGTGCCGCCAAGCTTTACTGTTCCGCGTTCTCCAAATACATACAGTGTTTCTTCTAAGTTTTTCGGGTATACGTTAATAGTTCCTTCAATCAATCCCAATCCGCCATTTTGAAATTTAACAACAGCCAATCCTGTATCCTCAGTTTCCATATATGGGTGTGCGAAGTTCTCGGTATATGCAAAAACCTCATCGATTTCACTTCCCATGATCCAGCGGAGCAAATCCAGGTTATGGATACATTGATTCATCAGGCAACCGCCGTCCTGCGACCATGTGCCTCGCCACTTTGCCTGGTCATAATAGCTTCTCCCCCTGTTCCATCGGATATGCGCCGCAATGTGATATATACGGCCAAACCCTCCCTGTTCAACTGCGCTTCGTAATTTTTGTACCGATCTGTTGTATCTGTTTTGATGGCAACAGCATACTGTAACACCTTTAGCTTTGGTCGCTGTAATAATACTATCTGCATCTGCAATCGACAGCGCTATCGGTTTTTCTATAATAACATGGATATTTTCGTTTATACAGTCCATCGCAATAGAAGTGTGTTTGCCGCTATCTGTGGCGATGGCAACCGCGTCGAGGTTTTCATTCTCAAGCATTTCCTGATAGCAGGTATATGTTTTGGCATCGCTTAAGCCAAACCTGCTTTTCAAGCTCTCAGCAGCATCTTGCACTACATCGCACAGAGCAACGATGTGCAACTCGTTTGCTATTGCCGCTTCAATATGATTTTGTGAGATTCTCCCACAACCTATCAATGCGTATTTCATGCTTCTCCTATAATAATACTATATTTTCCCTGGTACTTACATTTCGCATCGCATTTTTTGAGTCAAAAATTACCTTTGCGCTTTTTTGAACCATATCATAATCAACATTCTTATGACCTGTTGTTATAACTACAATGTCATAATCCTCGATTATTTTCGGGTTCAGCGCTTTAAGAGACTCCCTGTGCATCCCTTTGTAATTGTATATAGGCACATGCGAATCGTAATAATCTATGCTGGCATGTGATTTTTCAAAACATTCTATGACACGCAGCACAGGGCTTTCCCGATAATCATCAATATTCGGTTTATACGCTACCCCTAAAATCAGTACCTTGGTATTTTTCAGCGGTTTGCCATATTCATTCAAAATACGTGCGCATCTGTCGACGACATATTGAGGCATGGCAGTATTTATCTCACCTGCCGTCTCAATTAATTTTGTATGATAGTTAAACTCCCTTGCTTTCCATGTCAAGTAGAAAGGATCTAATGGGATGCAATGCCCTCCGACTCCCGGTCCCGGATAAAATGCGGTAAACCCGTATGGTTTTGTCTTGGCGGCTTCAATGACTTCCCACACACTTATACCCATTTTGTCACATATTATTGCCATCTCATTAGCCAGCGCAATATTTATATTTCTATATGTGTTCTCCAGAACTTTCTCCATTTCAGCAACCTTGGGTGAAGAAACTTCGACTAAATCGCCATCAAGCACTTGCCTGTACAGGGTTGCTATGACCTCTGTGGCGTCCTTCCCTACGCCACCGACGACCTTCGGTGTATTCTTCGTCTTATAAATCAAGTTGCCCGGATCGACTCTCTCGGGAGAAAAGCCAAGGTAAAAATCCTCACCGCATTTCAAGCCTGATTCCTCCTCAAGGATCGACAGCACCAACTCCTCCGTAGTACCGGGATACGTTGTACTTTCAAGCACAACTATACTCCCTTTCGTCATATACTTCCCAATCATTTGACAGGTACTGCTTACACAACCAAGATCCGGCTGCTGATGGGTATCAAGGGGTGTTGGCACACAAATCGCTATGAAATCAACATCTTTGATAAAGGCATTGTCAGTAGTTGCGGTGAGCATCCCCGAGGTGACTACTTTTGAAAGCTCAGCATCCACGACGTCTCCGATATAATTATGCCCCTGATTTACCATATCGACTTTTTTCGACTGGACGTCAAATCCTATGATTTTATAGCCTGCTTTTGCCTTTTCAACTGCGAGCGGCAGCCCGACATAGCCTAAACCAATGACGCCGATCACGATTTCACGATCAACGATTTTCCTGATTAAATCTCTCTTGTTTATCATACTTATAACTCATTCCTTCCTTCGAAAACCACACGAGTACCTGATATTATGCATGGCCTTCATACTCTTTACTCATACTACATTTTTCTTTGATAAAAAGGATTGCTGATCCATCTATAAAACCTTATAACATATGCAGTTATTAATAAACCAAAAACTTTATATATAAGCCTCGCAATTTTATAGCTTAACCCGGTCCCGTAATCCAGAAGCCACATAAGTTCTTGTGCTCGTGTATGGAATAACCTGCGTACATCCTCTTTATAAGTGGCATAGAGATATAGTGTGCTAACAAACTGGAACGCTAAAATAGAGTTGATTTCTTTTTGATGCTCATAGCTTTCAATATCTCTGCTGCCATGCTTTTCAGCAATGTATAAACGATCTTCAAGGAGCTTTACCTGTCGCTCGGTCAGTATTGAACCGGGGCGGTCAAGCCTGTAATAATAAAAAGGATTTTGCATGTATGCAAAACACTCCGCCACTCTCAAATACGAAAGCGTCCAATCATTATCCTCACACAAGAGGTTATCTTGAAAATATAGGTCATTGTCTCTGATCAGCCCCGTGCGAATCAGCTTGGCACAAGCAGAACACTGAAATTTGGGCATTTGCGACAGGTGTTTCATTACGTTTTTTTTTGTTTGATTGTTGATTTCGCATGCAACATAACCTTCGCCAAATGATTTATAGATGTTATTATCATAAACAAGTATCAGTTCCAGAAATACTATATCAATTTGCTCATCAGCATTTTCGACTAAGTCAGCAAGTTCCGGTAAAACATCGGAATCAATCCAATCATCGCTGTCAACAAAGAGTATATACTGACCACCGGCTTGTTGTATTCCTGTATTCCGTGCGCCGCTGAGTCCGGCATTGTCTTGATGTATAACTTTTACACGTGTATCCTTTTTTTCATAATCGTCACAAATTTGCGATGACCCGTCTGTTGAACCGTCGTTGACAAGAATAACCTCAATATCAGGATGGGTTGTTGACAGAATACTATCCATACAAGCCGGAAGATATTCCTCAACATTATAAACCGGTACGATTATACTGAAAACCATCCTGGATACCTTCTCTTTTAAAACTTAACATCCTTCTTAAGCGCCTTTGTATAAAGCGTATAAGCCAGTAGAAATAAACCCGGCGTTCTCCACTTGTACAGTAGCAAAGCCATCCGTATCATATAACCTCGGGCGCCTCGTTGCTTTAATGAAGCAAGCCTTAAAAACCTTGAACCCCTGAACATATTGAAATTGCGATAAAGATATTCCCGCGTCCATATCAGATGTTTGCGGGTAGAAACATCAGGGTTGTTTTTTATTCGGATTGGCATAGATAACCCGATATGGATGAATACTATCAGTTCTAAAGTGTCTTTTAAATCCTGAATATCACAATTACTGTATATCCTGTGCAACTCATCGGCAAGGGCATAGACAATAACGGGAGTAACCGTGGAGATGTTTGATATCTTTCGAACCTGATAATGCACTAATATTTTGTCTGTGAACGCGATCCTGACGGAGCCTTGAAGTATACTGCAAAAGAAACATAAATCTTCCCCGACCCGAAATGGCGGCAGACGGTGTTCTCCTATCAGCGATACCTTTATCAACTTGTTCCATAATGCGCTATTTATGAATGCCGGTATATCACCATAGGGTGGAACATCTATTACCTTTGGAAAGCCTTGCATTTCCACACAAAGAATATAACCGGTTTCTATTACCACACGCTCATATGCACAAACTGCTATTTCTGCCTGGTATTCCAGCACCATATTATATAGTGTTTCAAGAAAATCCTGTTCTATTCTATCATCTCCGTCAAGGAAAATAAGATACTCGCCGTCGACCATTCCACTGTCAAGGGCAGCATTCCTTGTCAAACTCGGGCTGCCCATGTTTTTATCAATAAAAATCGTTTGAAACCTCCCGGGATGCCTGTCTCTATACTCTGAAATAATGCCGGGAGTGTTATCAGTTGAAGCGTCGTCAATAACTAATATATTAAAATCTTGAAATGTCTGTGTTAATAGTTCATCAAAGCATTCCGCTATCAGCATTTCGATGTTATAAGTAGTAACGATGACAGTGATTTTCGGCATACCCTGACCTCTCAAGTGCGTGCATAGATTTCTATGAAACTGTTAAAGTTAGTTAGCATCGAAAGAATTGATACAGAGTACAAAGCAATTATGAGGCCTTTTGATATATCCCTCTTAACATGAAGCCACGGAACTCCGGCTAATAATAAGAATAAAAGCGGCAATAGTGGTGTAAGGTACCGTCCTTGCACACCGACTATATGTAGAAAATAGTTTGGTGTAAAAATAAGAAGCATAGATAAGTAAATCAGTAACAATGATAAAATCGTGACAACAGCTATAATAATGCGCTGCTTTTTTTTCATTTCGATATCTATTACACTCAGCACTGCTATAAAAATGAAAGCAAACAATATTGATGTATGCCTGACAGGAAATTCACGCCACGGCCAACCGGTACCGGACCCAATCGCTTCCATTAAATGGTTCTCACCGTCCATCACTAATGTATTAATTGAAATATATGCTGTTTCAATTGGATTTCTAATAATCTGCGCAAGAGATCTGGTATTGACTCCAACATGGGGAAGGTATTGATCGCCCCCTATATCCCACAAGATTGCGCCAAGAGTCTTCCATAAATATACTGCCGTTAGCGTTACCGCAACGCCAATAAACATATACAAATGAGTTTTCGGAAGCTTTTCTCCTTTTCGCCTTGCTGAAAAAATCAAGAGCAACAGCCCTATAAGCGGAAAATAGACGCCTCCTTTTGTTGCGAGTGTCAATGGAACGATAATACACAAAAGAACAGCTTCTTTTATTTTGATTTCTTCATCGTCTGACACTTTCTTCACCAAATAGAATATCATCGCTATCAGTAAGAATGACAGTACATTAATAGTATTATCCGGCGAATATGATGTTGCTTGATTCATTGTTGTCGGAAAAAGTGCGACGCAAAATATAAGCATCTTCGCGGTTGGCATAATTTTTATTGCAAAGTACGTACCCGTGATGAATAAACCCAAATTGAAAAGCCCGGCACTAAAAAACAGCATCGTAGTAGAACCTCCAAGGAGTCTGGCTACTGTAATGCCTAAAGCGCTTACATAATACCACCAGTTGTTGAGACCATGTATAAACAACTGGTGCGAAATGATCTCATAATTATCGACGCCATTAAACAGGGTTGCATTTAGGTTAATGTAGTCCGACAAGCTGATTCCATAGAAAAATCCCATTGCATGAGCATCAGCACTTCTTATGCTATGCATTGGATGCCCAAGAATAATATTGGAGTATGCGTAAGATGTTTGAAAATGCGCAGGGGCGTCGGGTGTGCTGTTAAATGTGAGAAATAAGTATGTAAAACCTACAACAGACCCGACTATTAAAAATGCAGTATGTATCTGAATATTCCTTATATATAACATATATGCTGTAAGCAGAAACCCTGCAATTAAAAGAAGCGCAAACCCCCAATATGCCCGCGACAGAAAGTCAACACTATATTCATCAATCACCTGACGCATATTCGCCACTTGATTGTAGAACAACAATACCAACAGAGCCGGTACAAATAAATAAACTGATACCGGTATTTTCTTTATCAAATTTGCTATAGTATTTAATTTTTTTTGTTTAGGAAATTCCATGTGCTGCTCCGGATGACGTTCGTGTTTTTCTATCTCTTTGTATATCAATAATACCATAAGTTAATGCCGCAATAGCGATCCACGTTGCTATATATATCGGAAAGTTATATCTGTCAAGATAAAATTGAGACATGCTATCTAGTAAAATATACCCAAAAGAGGCAGCAGAGCTGATAAATGCAACTACTAACGGAATTGACTTTCTGCGAATCATTACCAGAATCGCGGAACTGAGTAACGTAAATGGCAACAGTAAAAATCCAACAGTAAATGTTAAGTTTCCGGCTATTCTCATTCGCATGAAAATGTCATCGATCGGCGGACCTGCAGTTCTCTTGTTTTCAAAAGGCCCTGCAATTTCCCAATAGTGCGGTCCAAGAAAAATATTTGTGTGTGTTTCACCCGATAAAAACGTTGAAAGACCTATAGACCGGTTCTCGAATTCACGAAACAGCCCGATATTTCGTTCATATCGATAACCCCAATCCATAACAATCACTTTATAGAAATTAATCGACGCTAAGTAGGAATCAACTATACCGCGAATAACTAAACCCGGCTGCCTGAAAAAGTTGGCGAGAAATATCCCTATTGCCCGGCCTGCTCCAATATTATCAACATTATATAATGTATGCGTATCTACTATGTTACCGGCACTGTCCTGAAATACGATCACCCAGTTTTTTACTTCACTATTTCTAAGATAGTCGATTTCGTCGTCTGATAATAATCCTTCATACCGCTCATCCTCATCAAGACTTTCAAGGAAGCCTATGCCGGTTCGATATTTCATATATTCTGTGCTTCCTATGAATATCCCTCTCATGTAACGGTCGCTTCCACGGTTTTCCATTGATACCGGCGGTTCAGGTAATATAGCGTTCCATGTAAATAAACCGATTGCCAAGGCAGTCAACGCGTATAGCGTAAGCCTTATCGGGCGAAGTATTTTTTTTATCCCGGCACGTTGTACCAACATCAAAAAAACAAGTGCAAGCAGTGTACACACTGCGATCATTAAATAACTCTGCTTGAGAAAATAAAGGATCGGAAATGATGATACTAAAACAACCTGACTCAATCTGTACTTAACATTGAGATTATCTTGAACCCCGCATTTATAGAGGATAATTGCGGCGTACAAAATCAATGCTACTGAAAAAGTAGCTAAAAACTCTGTGAGCATTAAATGGAAATAACCGAAAAACAGCGGGTTAAGTCCGATAAGAATATATAACGCTATAAGTAAGTGCAGTTTATGAGTATTAGACTCAACAGGAAGAAAATGCAATGCTATTTTATAATATAGATATAATGTAGCAACATAAAGAGTATAATGCACTATCAACATTATATTCATTGATATTCCGATTACACGCGTTACTACCCACAAAAACAGAGGGTAAGTCGGTCCTCTGATTATATCCCACGCTTCGATTGGCCCGTTTCCGTCGATTATTGGAAGATATGCCAAATAATGCGCCGAGTCGTGAAATATCACGACAGAGTAACTGTAAAACAACAGAAATGATGTTATGCATAAAATAGGTACTACAATTCGGGGCCTGTAAAGTTTCTCGTAAAAAATCGCAATTATCGCTGCACCGGCAACAAAACAGCCGAACAGCAGCCATATGTTTGGATTTTGAAATTCAACCAATGCCCCCTGACTCGCTTGGCTACTACGTAAAGGTATAGTCATAGGCAATAAAATTACTGATATTGCAAACAAGAAAACAATCGATAATCTTCGGATCAATGATGTAGGAGGAAAGAGTAGTAACCACACAAATAAAAACCACACAAAGATCAAACCAACTCTAAGCCAGCTCATACTAAAGAGCCACGAAGACAGAATCTTCAGCATCAGTACTTCAGCAAAAAAAGCAGCAAGCAGTGACGTAAGTATGAATACTGAATACTTTATTACCGGTTTTTTCATAATCTGTGTCAACTTGTTAATGATCATTTATGCCAGTCCAGTCATTGTATAGTCAAGAATATACACTATTACTGCGCACTGCATCAAAACTGATGCAATTACCACTGCGTTGCGATAGCCATTGCATTGTGTCAATAACCTATTGCTTCTCAGCAACAGCAAAACAAGCGGTAATAATGGCGTAAAATATCGACCCTGAACTCCTATGATAACATTGTGGTGGTCGCTTGTAAATAATAAAAACATTGAAGCCATAATAAGACCGGCTACTGTTGCACATATCAGCAGAAATACTACCCGTTCGCGGATCGTTGGCTGCCACTCATTGCGTTTCCCGTAAAATATCGATGATATTACCAGACCAATGATCACAAGCATATATGGCCAGGGTATAACAATTGTAAGGCCGCTTAGATAACGCCCGAATGCGCCGAAAAAATATTCTTTAAAGTTAACAGCTATTGTTCTGAGAAATACCATGATAGTTTGAAGCGGGTAAGATAAAACATAGGCAAGCGTATAGTTATACCCGCCTTCCCAATTTGTGGAGGTCGCATTATCTACGCTTATCGCAAAGTCGCTCATAAGGAAAAAAAGAAGAGCGAAAAGCGCTGATATAACAACAACCGATGCGGTTGCTATCCAGATCCTTCCTTTCATCACTTCTCTTCGTCGTAGTGCAATTATAAAAACCATAAATATTAAGGGTGTATAGACTGTCTTAACAGGAGCAAGTAATATCCCAAGTATTATCAGCGGGATGTAGTTACGCCATCGAAATGTATCCTTTTCGTAAATACAACTTATAGAGAATGCAATAAACATCATAGAAACACCATTGATAAAAGCATCATAATTAAATGATGCAGCCTGGTGTAAACTTATTGGAAGCAGCCCGATCACAAAAAGCGGGAGCTTAAACCCCCTGAGCCATTTTATTGACAAAAAGACACATAAAATATAGAAAAGTAAGTTAAATAGTCTTCCTTCATAAAAAACCCCAAAAAAGTTTAAGCCGATCATTCTGGCAACAGTTATCCCTAACGCTTGCGGTACATGTGTCGGAGGATAATTGATATCGTATGGTGATGGTACATTACTTAAAACCAT
>Ga0123354_10004025_pt1 | contig 20630 bp, 7 predicted proteins | sample TergutLab28metaG_2_FD_97872 | JGI IMG/M metagenome (GOLD analysis project Ga0123354, IMG submission 97872) | Labiotermes labralis P4 segment gut microbial communities from Petit-Saut dam, French Guiana - Lab288 P4 | ecosystem: Host-associated > Arthropoda: Insects > Digestive system > Gut ...
CTGCTGGCTAGAAGTCAGTACTCGGAAGGTCCTGCGACCGGCCATCTCGACACAGGTTTTTCTTGGTTTCCCTGTGTCTATAAGCAAATGCTGAGATGGTTCCCAAGATTCCAAGTTGCCACTTCTCATGTAGCCCTCCCGACTTAAATCTAGTAGTAAACAATTTCATGTTTTTCTTACATGTAAAATAACCACTGCCACCGGGTAACAACCCAATTGCAGTAAATAAATAAATAAATAAAATAAAATAAAGAACATGTCAGATAGATTACGTTATCGCAATCATCTGCAGGCAAGCCGTGCAAGCATCAATTAATTCGCACACATATTCGAAGTTTGGTACCTTCAGAAGGCTAATTGTTATGAACATGTTATATACATGTCTTTAACCCGCATTACATTGCGGCCCCAGTGAAGGGAGGTGAAAATGCTAACAGCCAATAGAAACGTGCGTCCAAACTACGCAAGGCATTAGCCTCATAATTCCTTCAATTATTGTCGTAGTTAAATGAAATTAAAAGTTCAAGTAGTATCAGGGGAATGCACAATGACGGTAGAGCACGATACGCAGTTTCAACCTAACTCCATATTTCACGGTTAGTTTTGTTTGTTTGATCAAATACCGTGAAATACAGCACAGAATCCTCTTTGTTCCACCACTCAACTAGCCTGACAGGTTTCGTGCCCATAGACTTATTTTGAAGAGCTTCATGTCCATCAGAATTAATGGGTTTCCACAGTAAGTGTTGATGGCATAAGAATGATTGATTTTGTGCTACATAGAATACACAGCTGAGAAGGAACATTGAAACAGAAGATGAGCAGTTTAATTCACGCGGTTTCATACATTATTGTGCACTGTTTAAATATTAGCCAATTTTATATACAAATCTTAGAGATCACAAGAAGTATTATCCTAGGCTAAAAACAGTTATGGTTTAAACCTCAAGGATTGCTGTGAATATGAGGCCCCTGAAAATGAGCTTACAGGCTCAAAATATGTCAGACAAATAAACAAAATTAATACAAGTGTTCCTAAGATGCATTTAATGGCACTTGGGCACACAGTAAAGAATACGGCGATATGTATGTAAAACCAAACTTGCTTAATTCCTTTAACGACATTTGCAAATCAAAACTTACGAAAATCAGACGATATGTTTGAAGATAACGATGAATTTTTGAGGATGAAGGAGCAGATGACCATGTTACGACGTCATTTATCTAAAAGTCAAATTAGTAGGCGTAGTCAATCGTAGGGCTGCCGACAGCGGGCTCGGGTCCTAGTAAAGAATTTTTTGAGCCCCCACAGCAAAGATGGACCGGCCAAATCGGAAAGAAGCTCAATTGCAGAATGGCTTAGGCTTGGTTTGAGAGGATTAATTTGTATAATCGAAAGGTGATTATACTACTGAGAAGTACAAAACTTATGGAATATATTCAGGCCCCGGGCCACCTTCCGTACCGCCGGGCTCAAGTAATTTTACCGGTTTTCCCCGCGTTGTCGGCACTGCTCGACCCCAATGAGTGTAGCCCGTCTCAACGTCGAGTTTCAGAACTGGATCTTACAAAACAAGGAGCAAGAATAATGAGAAAGATGATTTTACCGAAGACACAATATAGTCTGTTACAGTACCAAATGACAAAAAGTAAACAGAAATAGGTATAATGAGGTACTACATTTTACTGGCCTTTTCTACCTAATCACTGTAGGTGTAGAGTGTTACTGTCACACCCTACCACACTAAGTAAAACACACACACACACACTCGGTAGGACTCCTCTGGATGAGTGATCTGCCCGTAGTAATGACTTCTACCTGCACAACAGACAACACTCACAAGACAGAAACATCCATGCCCCTGACGGAATTCAAACCCCCAATTCCAACAAGTGAGCAGCCGCAGACCCATGCCTTAGACCATGCGGCCACCGGGATCGGCCCGAATTTCATTGCCGTCTCCAAAGTCAAACGATCCATAAGCCCATAAACAATCACGTTACACGGATAGGTATTGGATTTTCTTACGTCATATACCTGCATCTTCTTCAGAAAATTACGAATAGGGACTACGGAAGACCAGTGGCTGTTATTGACCCAATTCAGCTAGTAGCAATCTGACGGATAAGTAAATCTAAAGGATTAAAAATGTTTTTCCAAGCAATAAAAGTTGATAATATAATAACTTGAGGGTTGTTTGACCGTGCATCTTCCTCATGAAAGAACTTGAAATGCCAAATTGATGCAACAAGGTGACTGTATTAATGTATTCTTTGCTCGACATATTTCGGGTACATACGCCCATCATCAGGAGCATTAGATGTTGAGTTACAGCATATGGTTTTCTGCACCGAGTTTTTGGATGGGTGGTGGTCTTGAGAACCGCACCGTACACACGACCTACGCAGCGGTTCTCAAGACCACCACCCATCCAAAAACTCGGTGCAGAAAATCATGTGCTGCAACTCAACATCCAATTCTCCTGATGATGGACTTATGCATCCGAAACATGTCGAGCTAAGAATACATTAATAAAATCACCTTGTTGATCAAGTTGACATTTCAAGTTATTTCATTTGATAATGTGCCGCCTGTCAGTTTTAGATCACGCTACAAACTAAACGACAGAATCGGAAAGATTTGTCAATGGAACACACATCCCCAAAACGCAAGAGAATATGACTGTTGGCACCGTCAGTTTGTGCGACCGCAGTCAGCATGTCGTTACGTCCAGTGCAGGATTATGCTCTCAGCATCACACCTAGCATCACAATAACGTCGTCTTCATATCCCCACCTTCACGATTTTCAGTCTACTGTAAAGTAGCGATTTATTCTAAAAAATTTTAACAGTTATTTTCCACATATATTATTACAATATTAACTTCTCGTCTCTACATTATTTTGCTCGGTTTCTTCACAATTTTATTTAGCCACCCTTTACAGCTTAACAATGTCGAGGGTGATGCGATGTTAGAACCTTGTACAGAGGGTGAGAAAAACATATAAATGTCATATCAAAACTTCCATACGAATCTTGGTGTTCAAGTGAAATTTTTCACGGTAAAAAGATAAGAAATGTTGGTTCATATTTTGTATGAATTCTTTAATTCGATGAAAAGCTCCAATTTTTTTTTTCAGGACACTAGTCTTGGAAATTATATTTTTCAAATAAACGGAATCTGACTTCTGCTACTTTGGTTATCTCGCTGCAAACCTTGTATGTTAAACAAACGGAACACACATGTTGGACTGCGAATTGGACTGGCTGACGAGAAGAAGTTGTTTGAACAGCGCAACAAGGAGTAGCGGGGACCGAGAAATGGCCATTTTCTCTATATTTGCCAAGACACTAAGGCTATGGACAGTTAAAATGTTTTGATAATACAGAATAATAAGAGACAGAAAAGTCAATGCCAGTATGGAACTGCAAACGCTGTACTCTTTGTTTGTTTAAAATGAATAAATACACTGTCACATGAATCACAAGTTTCATAAAAATGGGTAAGAAGATATGGGTGTACAAGAATCAAGAAATGAACTGAAAATGTTGTATGAAAGGGGGAAAATACGATTTCATACAGTGTGAAACAGTCTTGTGAAGAAATCTTGGCATATAAATTTAAAAATATGTAGACGAATCTCTGCGTCCGTGTCTCTCTCCCCCCAAATGAATCTTTCTCTTCTGCACGGTCCTGAATTTCTTTTCTCTTTTCACAGCGCCATCATTCTTTATATCGTGTCCTGTCAAGCTTATGCAGGCTTTATAAGTTTTCACTGGATGAGAGAAGACGGAAAAATTTTGCACATTCCCTTTCACAATTCTGTCTACTAGATAGGTTAGAAAAAAGAAATACTAAGGAGGAAAAGGAGTGGTGATGGTGACAAGAATGGAAACATTCCCTTCATCACCTTCCCCGGGGGTACGTCTCGTTATTTCCCTTACTTTTTCTTCTTGAAAGTTAACCTCTACCCTGAAATTTCATTATCAGCAACTCAAGAACGCTGTTTCAATGCCCCAGGTTACTTGAGAATGTTGTTAACAGCCGCGAGGTGAAGTTGCCTTTGTATATCGATTACTGCAAAACATAAACTTAATATTAATTTTCGCCCAGATGAAAATTTTCTGTAACAGGTCAGGCATGCATATCCCAACAAAAGTTTCGTCTTATTTTTTCAATGTTATTCTGTCTTCAGTAATTTAGATTGTTTCTTCTGTCTTCGTCTCTTTATTTTCAAAAATATGTATCACTGATGATATTAGTATCTCATTGAAAGACTACGAGTAGCAGCTTGAGAAGAATTTCCTTGTGCTGTGAAGTATCGATATCAATTATTCAGTTCCCCGACTGTAGAAATGTACTGAAGTCTTCAGGACTAAACTTATTTTTCTAGACAGAGGGCAAAATTGCGACAAAAGAATAAAATTTGTTTAAAACCTAGTCAAACCTCTGAAGGCTGAAGTTCTACTACAGAAAATTTGGGTTGCTACTTCAAGGAGAAAAAGTTCTGTGCCCAATATGAAGACCAAGGAACAAATCGGTTACAGATAGCAACATTAATCACAAACACACTACACGGAAAACTGAGGAATTTCTGAATGCAGCAGCGGGTGGAGTATATAATTACCACTGTACATTAAACGGTAAACATAATTACTCTCTAAAAAACAATTTATTGTGCAGTGGAATTAAAATGCGCTCTTGGGGTGACATCATGTCTCCGTCTACCACAAGTAAGAGTTTTCTGTGAAAAACTACCTTCCAACTCATCCGTGAATATTAAGACAATATACGGCTAAATAAGAATGTAAGAACTTCATGACGGAGTGTGAGACAGCAAAAGGAGAAGTACATGCAATATTATCGTCGGCACAGAATACGGTTGAGTGGCCAGCTTCACGTGTCTACCACCCTAACCATAAAATCATATAGGGGGCGTAGTAGTATAGTTCCACTCATTCGTAAACTCAACACCAGATAAAGATGAATGCTCAACTTTACACACAGGCCGCTTTACACCGCCTAAAGAACCGCGGTACCCACTGAAAAGGAAGATGGATGGGCCCCCCAGAGTCAATCCGGACGATTTTGCAGAGAGAAAATTATCTTGTACCCTCTGGAATTGGATCACCGAACGGTTCGGGTATTAGCCTAGTCACTATGCCGACTACGCTATCTAGGCTCCTGAACGATCTCTGTACTTCGTGTTTGTACCGTGCATCAGTGACGATTAAAACACTTAATTATCCAACAGATGTACAAATATATAATTCGTAGATACAATTAGAATTATTATAAAATATTTAAAATATTTAAAATTGCTCCAACATGTTTCGGATCACAAGGGTTCCATCATCAGGGAACTCTATACAGTGCTTGGCTAAAATTACAGTAATGGTTCTATCGTGTCCGTTGATATGGACGTAGTCGGTGTTATGGCAGCATATTTGCCCGTGGTGCTTGTGTGTACTGCACAGTCTAGAGAGGCACTCTAGACTGTTCAGTACACACATGTTGCCATATGCTGCCATAACACCGACTACGTCCATATCAACGGACATGATAGAACCATTACTGTAATTTTAGCCAAGCACTGTACAGAGCTCCCTGATGACGGATCCCTAATTGTATCTATGAACTATATATTTGTGCATTTGTTGGATAATAAAGTGTTTTGATCTCTGTACTTGTTCTCTCGAACTGCCTGTTGATCCCAGGATCTGTCTGCAAGGAGAGCAAAAACCAGACGTTTTCCGAAATCGATATTGTTTTACAACATTTACACTTTTCATGATACAGAATTTTCCTTTATTTGAAGAGAAGCTGTCATAATTCTGTCACCATGGTGGAGCGATTTTCGACAGTGGAGAATGGATACTACGGCTTGTCTTAGCAGTTCTTTCACAGAACGTACCCGAGCGATCACAACATGCCAGCACGTCCTGAGGAGTTAATCCGAAATAGTCGGGGAATTAAATACGAATCTCTATCACGAAGCTGATGTTGAAGAGTATTAGGCATGCCTACGTCGTAAATTATTCTGAGAGGTACCGAGGTAAAAAGACTGCAATTCCAAGTTTTCAGTATGCATTCACATTTTTTTTCCTCGGACGGTGTTGTGTACGGGAACCCAAGGCTTGTTCTTTACCTATGCCTGGCACGATATATTTATTTAGTTTCAAATAAACACCGTTGACAGTGAGACTACAATATACAACAACAATACATTCTTTCTGTTCCGATTTTGTCAAATTCCTCAATATTTATTGTAATGCAATTTCCATCTCAAGAACAGTTTTACGATTTTATGCATACAACGCGTGACTGTGTAATTAAGTTTCTTTATTTTATTCACCCTAATAAATTTATCCAAATGGAGAGTTAAATCGTCTCTTCAGATATGTGAAGGTGTATGGATGACATGATACACCGCACACTGTTATTTTTGGAGGGTTTATCTTCAGACTGTGCCAGTATTTCAAAATACATGATCTTACATGGTAGGATCATCTGATTGAGTGCAAGGATTTGGAGGGAAGCGGTCGTGGCTTAATGGAAATAACAACTAGGAAGAACACACCGTAAATATCAACACATTACGTTTACTGTAAGCTAAACAGAGATTATTTCACCTTCTATTCTACAGGTAAATCCACGCATAATGAGTGCCCGACATAAACATTTAATGGTGTCAGTGAGTTTTAGTTCACGAATTACGACTGTATATCATAAAAATTCTCATCAAAATGCCATTAATCTAATATTTACCGCCTCGCTAATAAAGCTGAGTGTTCATATTAGAACTTATCTTCAGTGACACAGCCTTGTGGCTTCGTCTGAAGGCGTAAAATGTTAAGGCACTCCGACTGTTGATGCTTCCAGTCCATTTACATCCAGTGTTAATGGATGGCTTCTAATGTTATGGAATTATAAGTCCCACCATTTCCAATGACTGCTGATAAAAGATTTTCCCATGTGGGTAAGAAAGTAATACATCAATTTAATATGAGCGTCCGTTCATCATCGTACAGCATGGCATAAAAAATCTCCCCCATGAAACATTTGCCTTTTCTCACGGGACAAAGTGAAATGTCAGGTGAACCCTCGATCATCACCAAATGTCAATCGTGCCCTCAATATTACAAGGGGATACAGTCTCCAGCGTAGTGTGATACAGAAGGGGAGAGCATGTCCACATATTAACATGCTTTTTACTTCTACTGGAGTATCGTCTGACAGTCTGGTTAGGACTGTTTGAATTTTAATTGCACATTTAAATAAATTAATGAATAAATATTGTAGAAATCGCTATCTTACCAACAAAATTATCGTATAAAGCAACTTTTCCAGTAAATGCAATTATAATCTTTCATCAACAGAAAGAAGAAAATGTTATGGTTATCAAGTGACTTTGCCTAAGCAATTAGGTAACATAGCATGTTACGTAACACTAGACGTTTAAAGCGAATTAATATTACGGAATAAGAGAGAAGCTGTAGTCGTCCGTCGCACGTGAGCTTATAAAATTTTATCATCTTTAATCTGGTATAAACGTTTTTATTTACTAGTTTATTCTTGGACCGAATATGAATGGGGAAATAACATGAATAAAAGTCAGTGGTTTCTGTTTCCTTACCAGTAGGAAGGCAAGATCGTTCCAGGTAAAATAAGGGGCATTACTTTACCGATCGACGTTCCTTGAGACAATTATTTCGTGAACTAAGCCTATTTTCAATGACGCCCTGTCAGACTAGCTCTCACGTATTCTATATTTGTAAATTACTACACAATGTGCAGAAAAATAAATAACTTGGGCGTCCGCTCCTTCGACGAGATTAGCTGCCAGGACCATAAAATAACGGGCCGATACTAAGGTAGTGGAACAAAGTCCCATGAAATGGTCACTTTCACATCTCGCTTGAGCTGTGATATTTCTCCTTTCAGCGTATTTCCCTCCATACCCCGTTCCGTGAACACCAGTTTTGGAAGTGATAACCACACCATAATCTTTTCTAGAAACAAGAGCTTTGAACATGCACGGACTGGCGAAAAGTGTGTGAACAGTAAGCAGCGGATTCCTCCAGCTCCGACATCTTCGCCATTAATTGGACTTCGTTCTGCAGCCGCATCGTACCTGTGCTCGTAAAATTTCCTTATCGAATGGCACGCTACAGAATTACACGGAAAGTGCCGGAGTGACGATATATCTTCAATACATTTCATGGAAAGCAATTTTTAGAGAGAGAAAAGGAGACAGGCTGCAAGAGAAAGAGAGCAACCTTACGATCAAGAGTTATCGGATTTCCTTTTTGTATTATTTCCAGTGTTAAGCTGTTTCGCGTGTATCTGCCCTTGAATTCATGGCAAGGCTTTTTATGTCTCGTGAAGTAAACCAATGAACAGAAAGCTATCATTGACTATACGATGTTTCGCCTTTCAATTATTGTCTGAATTGAACCGCCGGGATTCTTGTACAAGATCTAAGAAACGGGAAATATACACGTAAAGTCAAAATGACGTTACTATTTCAATAAGAACATCGTACAAACATACAGAAATATAAATCCAGTACCATCTTTTTGCCTGTACCAGACAATCTCTTGAATATTCAGCGCAACAGTTGCAATAGTGTTTAATGATAATCGAGATCACTGCAATACAGAAGCAATCACGATTGAGAATTGCAAACAAAATAGCTGTCAAATTCTGTGACTATATTAGTGTTGGCTTGGTTAATGTCTATTGTGTGACAGATTGCTTCATTTTCTTTAAACACAAGAAGACTGCCTCGAGCTGGACAACATTCACCATCTGCATTGACTCATCACTTATTCGCCATTCATGACATTCCATTTCTTTCGATAAGATGTGGACACAGAAATAAACACAGACTTATTCCGTTTAGAATCTGTCCTGGCACTAACGAATATATGCAGTTCCTCTTTTCCGGCACCAACAAAAGTTTGACGAGTGTAATGCTGACTGGTCGATGCTGAGTTTCAAGCAAAGGATAATTATTCAAACCATACTTTTACCACAGCCGTTCTTAACCTAGGGTCAACGGACCCGTTTTCCGCAAACTTGAATGGTCAAAAATTGTAATTATTTGCATTAACCTCTAACTAAACTTTTGTTTGTTATTGAACAATTAATGCAGGCAAAGAAGTAATTTATGAGCTCTAGACTCCAGAAATATTTGTTAAATTCAACAAATCTCAATATCAAAATTATTATAACTCAAGAATGGGAAATAAGTATACATTTGATTGTGTGAAGTAACTTTATTCTCCGAAAATTGTAATGGATAAGTGACAATAATTTTTCCTGAGAGGGATTCCGAAGGTTTCACCAGAATCTCAAAGACGTCCATGGCACAAAAAGATGTTTAAAAACCCTTGCTCTAGAAACAGTCAAAGAAAACTTCGACAACAGCGCTTCTTACCTCCAGAGAAATTTGAACGTGATACTTATCCAGAGAACGATCTCGCGTACTATAAGGGAGAGGTATCAGTGCAGTACACACACACACACACACTGTACTATATATGGGAATGGTATTATATTTATCCTAAATTTAAGACAGATCTCAAAGAACATATAAAAATTCTTTTGCGCCGTGAGATGGGAGAACGTCTTGACTGCAAATAAAAGCAGGAAAAGGAAATGAACCACTTGACTGAGACAAGCAACGAACAGCGAAGATAAAGATTTTTCACTTACGGTTTACACTTATGTGAAAAAAGGACAAGTCGCCATTTTTAAGGACAGAAATAGACAGTGGGAAAGAAGTGCTGAAGAACCATGACTGCAGGATTCACATCATGCAACGCTGCGAACAGTGGTATTCGCCTGCGTCTGTCACATTCGCATGTATGGTCATGAGATAAAACGGAATAAATGGTGGCGCAGAAATAGAACACAGTAATTTGTTCCAAATTTGATATTTAACTGTAAGTTTGGGGGAATTCTTCAATCCTTCTATTTTATGGCCTCAAGAATAATGTTCTGTACGCTGCTCACTTGGCGAAGACAATTATCTCCGTTAAGAATACCGTTTTACAACTACTTTTGACAAAGCACAATTTAGCGTCTAGTGGATATCGGTGTAAGCATTACAATAATGCGAAGGTTAAGGTGAACTTCACCCAATAATCTGCCATGAAGATATACAGCGGATTAGAGGTATAGCTCTACTCTTTCTTTAACCTCGGTGCTAAGGGGGGCGAGTGGCTAAATCCGAGCCCCGGTGGCTCTACCCCAGGAATGACCAGGTACTTATTAAACAGGAAGATGCGTGAGCCCCAGGGTCGGTCCAGACGGGCGCGGAAGATCTCGCCCACAGCGGGATTTGATCCCCGGACTCTCCAGCCCGTAGTAAGCCGCTGTACACTAGGATATCCCGGGATTGTGAAGCCATATTCGTTTCTTTGTATAAAAATATTCACCACGCAGAAGTACACGTGTTTTTCGATTTACATCTTCATACATCTCCATGTAACAGCAGACACCCGCACGGAATTACATTTACACAAGTCGCAGTATATATCTCTCTTTCATACCGTATATATATGATGAGCGAAACAGATTACATAGTGGTAATAAAATGTAATTAGAAAACTTTTTCTTAACTGCATTTCAACATTGGAATCAGATTATGTAATACACTTATCCCTCGATACTCCTGCACAAAGGAAGAGAATGACAGTAGTAATTGCAATAAATTGGAACAGGACGTCAAACACAGACATTAGGAAGTATCTTATTTTCTGGATAATTCAAATATTCTTTGTACCCTTAGCCTTTCGATCTGAAAAAAACTATTCCTCAGTAATTACATAAAAATATTCTCTGTGATACTTCTTTTTTATTCCAGCGCGTACAAAATGTCGGAAGCTAGGTCGACCTCCGCACAACTTAAAAAATTCCTAAGTATATCATTAAAAAATTATGCTACTTAAGCTAACTTTTCTATAGTCAAAACACAAACAACTTTCCTGTCTACAAGCGAACATCTGTTATCCCTACAAAAACAAGTATAAATTTCAAGTGACTGACATATGATTGATTTGTAGTCTACAATCACAAAATATAATACATACGCTACTCAGAACTATAAAATTCATACACAGGTTGGACACAGAATATAATAGTTTAAGCATCATGAAAAATTCCGTTTTGAGTGCTGAAGACGTCAAATTCAAAAGTATATGTGTACGTCTGAAAGGGCAAACTGACTCTTATGAAGCAAGCACTGACAGTCTAATAATCGGCTCCCCATATATCGTGAAGACAGAAGGTTAATTACCGTGTTCAAAGAGCTTGCCATTTGTTCCTGCCTGAGAAGGATAAATTGAGACCACACACACACTCTCTCTCTCTCTCCCGCACACACGCACGCGCGCGCGCGCACACACACACACACACACACACACACACACACACACACACATGCACATATGTGTATGCAAGTATACATCTCTACGAAATAATTACATTATGTTAACACAAGTATGGAAATGATGTGGATCCATTGGGTTAAGTTCAGCTACTTCAGACTCAGAATTCTGAAGTTCAGTGTGGGTGTTACTCATTCCGTTATCTGCCTTACGACAGGTCCACAGCCTCTTGCAAAGCGATTTCTTTCCAGAGTGCGATGCAGCTCTTCCAATTTCAATTTTCAGTATCATCTCTTACCTCAAAGTCATCCAGTAGCTGCTTATGTCTTCTTCCATATCTTCTCGTCACTTCTATCCTTCCCTCAATCTCTCCATCAATAACGTGTTTGAAAAGGCAGTTCCTACGCACGATGTGACCAATCCAGTTAGCCTTCCCTTCATTTTACTGTTTCTAGGATATTCCTGTCCTCCTTGACACTTCGTAACACTTCTTCACTTCTCGCATGATCGGCCCCACTAATCTTGTACATTTGCTGCTGTCCTTACACATTTAGGCCTACATTTTTACTCGCCTTTATACATTTTATGAGGTATTTGAGGGAAGCTAGGTGTCGTATATTTTGCCCATAACATATGAGATTCTGTTCTTTAAGGATGTGACGCCAAGTGCTCTTATACCTGATTAACCGACATTCCGTATGTACATTCGTGCTTCCATTTACAAGCTGTATGAAGACGAAGGCAGCAAATAATTCCCAGACGTTGAAAACCTTCTACCAAAATATGTAGACCAATTTCTAACATTACCCGCCATGAAACCTCAAATCCCATACAGGTCTATTCATTAACTGGCTGCAGAACTTAGCTTATGTCAATTTTTAAAGTTTGTCTTACTCCGATTTTAGCACAATCTATATTTTCTGTGTTTCGTACGACAGACTCTCATGATACGCCTACACTGTGCCGTGTTACAATATCAGCAAAATACAAATGAGCCAGAAATATCGCACCTCAAAATTATAGCTCCCGTCACACTGAAATACGAACATACATAATTCATACGTCACAATCGTCAGTGCGCGTATGCACTTCACTCTGTATTTGCTTAGGAGTTCGTAACACTGAGAATGAGGGCATAATATCATCACTTCAAGGGAACAATGTACTGCATAACAATATACATAATATCACTTCAAGGGAGCAATGTACAACACAACAATGTGCATAATAATGTTACTTCAAGGGAACATTGTAAAGCAAAATAATATGCATAATAATACCACCTTAAGGGAACATATTAAAGCAAAACTAAATGCATTATCATATCACTTCAAGGGAACACTTTACGGCAAAATAATATGCATAATAATATCACTTCAAGGGAACACTATAAAGCAAAATAATATGCATACACATATCATATCACTTCAAGGGAACACTTTACGGCAAACTAATATGCATAATAATATTACTTCAAGGGAACACTATAAAGCAAAATAATATGCATACACATATCATATCACTTCAAGGGCACACATTAGGCCTACATCAAAACAATCATATTCACTTTCTGCGTGTTCTTGTGATCACTCACAATTATCAGTTCAGTGCTAGAAGACTTAATGAACGGTGCCTGTAAGGGAAACAGCAAGTACGAAGACGCAAACACCGAAGCTACAGCATGTAAATATGCGTGGATGCACATACAGGTATATGCATATAGACACATACACAACTCATGCGTACGGATGTGCGTGCATGCGTGCATACACAGTAATAATGAAGCCATTCCATGTTCCATGCTGTTAGTTTCCGGTTTAGAAATACGGGTTCCCGGGTTCATTCCCAGGCAAATCAACGTGGGATTTGTAGTGGACAAAGTGGCACTGTTACAGGTTTTTTTCCCGAGTATTTGGAAGCTTCTGTATCAGTATAATTCTACTGAAACTCCATACCACAATTAGCTACCTATAACCGAAGCTACATGATCTCATTCATTGACAGGGTCCTTAAATAACCCACTTAAATTAGTAATGGTATGCAAATTCTTGCGTTTAGCTTTACGACATGATTTGAAAAAAGTTTGAATTGTGATTGAAGGCAAAACATTTTGAGTTAGAGAAAATAACTAACGGTTTCAGTGCTGCAGTCTTAAAATACATGAAATAAACACCGACCAGCTCCGACAGATTTCCATAGGGCTAGCAAAGCACGTGAGGTAAAGGTAAAGTGTTCCCGTTACAGGCCCGGTGTGGCCCAGAGGGTGGGTAGAGGTTTAGTTCTACTCTTCCATGACCACGGCACTAGAAGGGGGTGAGTGGTCAGCAGCACGTCCCGGCCGCACTTTACCCCCGGGAAAGACACGGTACCCATTTTACAGGAGGCTGGGTGGGCCCCAGGGCCGGTCTGGACGGGCGGAAAATCTCGTCCCCACCGAGATTGGATCCCGGACCGTCCAGCCCGTACTCAGTCGCCATACCGACTGAGCTACCGGGCCCACAGCAAAGCACGTACTAGAACAAATTATTTATTAGGACTCTCTAATAATGAATAACGAAAGTTAATTTTTAATAAGCAGACACAAAATTTATTTTAATCTTCATACAAAGAAAACTATATCCTTTTGTGGACTTACAGTATCATTTTTGTAGAAAACTGCTGAAAGTAACAAAAGGGACTCATTACTGGCCCTCTCTAGAGGCTGTTATTGTCAACCGCTTTACCCAAAAAGAAAGTTCTCAACACATGAGGTGAAGAGAGAGAAGCCAACAAGATGCACCTAATCTGATGTTTATTATAAAACTTCTATCTCAACATGTTTCGGGCATCATTATTCCCATCGTCAGGAGAACAAGACCATGTACTACCGCATATGGTGTTCTGCACTGGTTGTGCTGGCTGTTGTTGTGTGGAGCTGGGTCGTAAGCACACAGTGCACTGTTTGAAATTTACTGTTTGTTCTCCTGATGATGGGCATAATGATGCCAGAAATATGTTGAGATATAAGTTTGATAATAAACATCTGATTAGTTGCATCTTGTTGGTTTCTCTCTCTTCACCCTACGTTCATGATGCACGGTCACAAGAGCCTAAAATTCTCAACACATTTTCATTACCCTGAACAATTAACACAAATATAATATACTACAGAAGCCTTTGGGAAAAGTACCGAACTTTAGGTCTCCTTCTATCAAAAAGTATAAGTTTGCTTGTATCAAGGGAACACGCCGTTACGGACTATTAAACCAACGCCACATTCAGACAGAGGGCTGACTGAAGAAGACAAGGCACAGCTACTTTCTGGCCTGAAGTTACTTCCCTGAAATCGTGTGTCTGTAATCCTGGACGATAAAACTCAATATTTTTGTGCCATAAGTTTGACATTAAGTCCTACTTGTGGTCATAATAATCCCAGTGCACGGGTGCTTAATGAATAATTAACAGTATCCTCGCACGAAAACCGTAATTAGCATCCTGCAACATGTGTAAGCTATTAGCAGTTTGTTACCCTGTCACTCTTTTATGATTGATGAGATAGAATACATGACGTATGAATCAAGATGGACCGATAATGCAGAGCATTACACTTTAGCTTAAACACCTGTATCCTGTTGTACTGTAGATTTAATTGTACTTTATTTATTCTACTTATTTAATAAACTAATCATTTCCATACACTATTCCGGAACATATCACTAAAATATCACAATTTCCCTATCGCACTTGCAAGAACAAGAAAAAAAATCCGTTGAAATCTTTGAAGACTGAAATTCATGTAACGTAAGCGTAAGTACTGAGCTCATAAGTCATTAATAACGAACCCCTACTTAATTATCAAAACAACCGTTAACGCTGCTAAGGGAATAATCGATGTTTAACACAAAACTCATACAAAACTCATAGGATTATTTATATTTATTCCGACAAAATGCAGAAAGTTTTCATATATAACAGCAGATTATACATGAAGATGTCACTGAACTTCAAACAGTTAAACAATACCGAGGAGTTAAAATATAAACCAGTCAAAAGGTAAAAGCAATCATTTTATGCTGGAAAATGGTTAGAGGTTTTTGTGTCTAGAAGTATATGATTATACATGATGATCATGTGAATGAATGCACATGTGGGAAGAGCCATGTATTAGCCAATGGAAACAATCGTGAGGTTACTCAATATACTATTTTAAATATTTTATATAAAGTGAAAATATGAACATGTAATGGGAATATGGTGCCAGTTCGTCTTTCTTTCTCTCTTTTCACGTACATTTCCTAAAAGTAACTGCCACATTTTCATCACACTTCGTATTCAACAAATACGTCACTGGTTGTGGAGCCTTCCTCCAGGAAAATGACTGAATCCCAGCTTATATAGTAGAATATTGGGTGTTTCACTCTAATTGTTTCTGGGTTCGCTATCGCACTCAAATTCCCATAAACTACGCAAATGCACAGACGTTCATAATGACTGGAGTAAATCCTGCTGTTGAATCATTCGTCCATATGGAACCGAGTATGGGTAATCAGTTTCTACGGAACTGCCGTGTGCCATCGTTTAAAATACATACGTGTACATTACACGCACGCATAAACACGTACATCTATTCTCTCAACACGTACACGCATACGTTCAGAACGCTCGTGGCTCGTGTTATCAACATACGAAGTAACACTTTTACCCTATCAGTGTTTATCGTGTAGTGAATTTAATGAAACCGTTTTGAAGCTTATCATTTTTTTCTCCAGACCGTCAATGCAATTGTAATGCCTCCCGATTTGGTACTCCGACCTAACTGCACCTGCCTCGTGAAGACACTATAATTTAAAGGGGCGCGGCTATTAACGTCAGCGCCGAAGTCACTGATTTCTATGCTGCCACCAGCCAGATTCCGACCAAATTTAGACGGTCGGGAATCTGACAAACTGCTCTACCACACAACAAAGTAAAATACAAAATGCTCTCATTTATATTTCTCAGTTAACTTATCTAATACTCCAGGGACATCAATAAGTGGTCAACAGTGAGTCAATTATGTCAGTAGAATTTAGTAATTAACCCAAAAAAATTTCATATTAAAGTAAAAATAAAAATATACAAACAACCACAATTTACACAATCACAATGTAACAAATAAAAAGTTTGAATTTAGTATTTGACCCAAATACTCGTCTTCCCTGCCTCTATACAGGCCAATATACACCCGAAATTTAGAATAAATTTCAAAATAATTTTCTTAAATAGTTGTTTGCCGAAATTGCTCAACTCGCGTAAATTAACTCAAAACGGTTTTCTAACACGTCCAACACAGCTCACCTTGGATACTCAGCAGCAGTCTGTGTCTCGTACACATAATACAAATTCTTCTTCAGCGTAGAAGTCAGAACAATACTTCGCGTTGACCAAACACGTAAGTATAACCAAAATTTCCACAAGAATGAGGGCGTTTGCCTGGTTACAGTGGACTATATAGAGTAGGGCCGCTGACACATCTAAAAGTGTACGTATTCTTCAGTGCATTACACTGTTTGCCACGGGGGAGTTCACTGAAAGTTCATAGACTCCGCTACTTTACGGAAAAAGGGAAATCAATGTCTGAGCTGCACATATCTGTAAGTGCAGTGCACTGCTCTTGTCAGCATTCGAAACCTTGTCGCTTCTGTGCGCGACTGACTTCCCAACTCAAATTTATAAGTACGTTGTTCATTTATTACACAATAATTTTTAAGAATTTTCTATGCATAAGGGAGTATATTAAACTTCGAAATTTTTGTTCCGTGCTGAGACAGTCCGATACCGGTGCCTGTACTTCACAGTAAGACTGCGTTTGCACCTGAGTGTTCTTCCCTATCACTCTGTATACTTCTACCAATAGGAATGTGCAAAATAAAACAAACGGGAGCACAGAATACAGTAAAGGAAATAAAACAGTGCAAGGAAAACTGGCTACAACAAGTAAAGAGGATGGACACAAGTAGAATACCAAAACAAGCATTTCAATATCAACCAAAAGGACGAAGGAACATAGGACTTCCGAGGAAAAAATGGAGGGACTAACTTCATCTTGAGGATTACGGAACAGTAAATACGCCTAACCTTTCATGAACATGATGATGATGATGATGTGTGTAATTTTCTTCAGATTTGTTTATGTCTGTGTCAGTGAACGGATAATTTCTTCCTAAATATTGATTGAAGTCTCTCGAAATGAGTCAGAAAGTCCGTTTTATTATCCATTTTTCAAAACGTGTAGTTTTTAGTACCACTGATAGCATTACATGAATAAACGCTGATAAAATACAGCTTTAAAATATTCAAACTTTGGTGCACTTTCAACAGACATGCATGACATTTTCTACGTCTTTCCAGGCTACAAATGCATGATGTTCCAGAAAATTTAACTGTCTCCATCTGTCTCCAGGGAGAACCTATTGTGATGGGTCCTTTAGAAAGAGATCTTCTCTATACTGGGACATGTGATACGGGATAACTCTTGGTATAATATCCTTTTAAAATAATCTGAAAACAATGCAGTGCATATCTGACAATGCCGGCCAAATATAAAAATGTTAAATCAAGTATGACCAAACTCTTCAAAGGACTAAATCTACATACATTTTTATGAAGGTTTGGTCGTCCCGAAAGTAAAGTGACTAAAAATTCCTAGTTCTTGTAATTCAAACTACTCATACATATGTCACAAAATGACGTAAGTGTCCCTTGTTCATCCGAACTCAGAAGTTTCCACGACCGTCATGCAATTTTGGGTGGCTGTAGGAGATCAATTTACTTACAAAAGACCAAGTTTGCATCAGAGGTAAATTAAATTCGTAGTAAATTAGACGGGGAAGAATAGGTAATTCGATAGCAGGAGATTGGTCACCATATTAAACGACACGAACTGCTTTATGCATCCTTCGAAAAGTAGGTAACAAGCACAAAGCACAATACAGATCGTTAGATTGTTTATTTACGATACTTATGGCGAATACTTATGGACAGAAGTTCTAGGATAAGTGAATGTTTGGAATCTTAAGTGAAGAGATCATAAATGAGATTAAAATTTACAAATTAATATTAGGTTTGTCACGTGTCAAGTTTCATAAGAATTCTCCGAAAGAAAACTATTTTATGCACGGTTAATGAGTAAGTAAAATTTGTATAATACGAATCAAAATCAAAGTGACTGAACACACATAAGTTTCAGTCGTGCATAACATATTTTACCCAAAGAGGTCGTGTTACAGCCTTCGGTCCGGATACTCATCCATCCCGCCAGCACTTAACCTCCAACCAGCCGCAACTCGAGAACCAGACGGCCTATGTGGTAACCAACGCTATCGTCGTGAGTTCCTGATGATGGGCATAATGGTGCCCGAAACATGTTGGGCCTAACATAAGCATAATAAAGTAACAAGCGGCATCTAGTTGGATTTTATTCTTCATTTAACATATATAATTCTCTACGTCAGTAGAGGGCGGGCTTTTTTGAACACTTTGATGAACTTTCGGGTTCGATACAAGACAGTGAATTTCTTGGATAGCTTGTAAATGATTTTGTTTCATGTGGTTAGTCACATTTGTAGATGATGTAATTGGAGGGATGTGTTTAAAAATGTTAAAGTGCTGAGCAAGTCAGTTTCAGCTGTTCTCTTTGTGTTTGACTAGCGCTTCCATCTGTGTAATCACTTTACATCAGATAGTGTCAACGCAGACTGTTAGAGTCATTTTGTTCTAAGGAATAATGAACCTAAGGAATGATACTGAAAGCCAAGTTGTAACAGAGTTGTGTACAATGGAGAGCATTGTAACAGTAGCATATAAGAAGCACGGAAAGTTGGAACAATAGAACAGGAGCACAGATGGTGCGGGAGAGTTCCAAACTATCGTAGTTTGTGTCCGTGGGGAATCAGTGGGGAAAGTTGCCATTGGCGTGCTGACGAACCTTATAAAGTCAAGTGTGTAATTCATTTTGACACTGCTGACACTTCAACAACTAGCAAATATTTGATATTACAGTGACCCCCTCGGTAGCCCGGATCATGATAATCCAGATCGCCGGTCGTCCGGAACAGTTTGGGCTAACTACAGTCCAGTACTTCCCACTTAATCTATTATTACACGATATTATTATTATTATTATTATTATATACTCTGAGGTATAGAATTCCGAGTTTAAAGAGTTTCACTTTAGCACTGATTGATGATTTTTTGTATGATACCTAGAACACGGAATTTTCTCTCGGTGGTATTCCCAGGTATTCCAGATCACCCCTCTCCCCGTTTAGTCCGGATGACAGAAGGACTACCTATTTTTTTTAGCTTAATTATCATATTTTGTGTTAATGTTTGAACTGTCATAAATATGTTATCATTCATCCACTTAACTGATCATCTGACAAGTGGGGTTCGGCTTCTTAGTTGATATTCCAAATCTAGTTATATGGAAGTATTACTTGTAAGATCGTGAATAAAACACTTTATTATCCAACAGATGCGCAAATATATAATTCGTAGATACAATTAGAATTATTATAAAATATTTAAAAATGTTTAAAATTGCTCCAAAGTTTTTAAATATTTTATAATAATTCTAATTTTATCTACGAATTATATATTTGTGCATCTGTTGGATAATAAAGTGTTTTAATCGTCATTGATGCACGGCACATACATGAAGATTGTACGATCATGATTATAAAATTACCTTTAACACGGAGTTATATAAAGAACAAACAACATTTTTCTGCAAAAAGTAAAAATTTTATGGGAGAATTAAAGAACAATCAACAGTTAAAAAATCTGCTAAGTGAAAACTTTATGTCAACATTCCATTAACTTTTCTTAACACGCTACTGTGCAATAACCGCACTGTTCACGCAAACATATTGCTTTTAAGCAGTGACCGGAGAAGACAAAATAGAAACTATGATACAGACGAAAGATTTAACGTGATATTTTCTTAGCAGGTTTGTATCTATGTAAAATCACATGCTACGTTTTTCTTAGTCATGAACACGTTTAACGAAGAACCTGTGCTGGAGTGTGGACAGGCAATTCCGCTTTTGTTGAGCCGTGTGATTCTAGCTGGAAGACATAGACATCCCTGTTACTATTTATCTCAGTATTTAACCAACTTGATGCACAAAATTTGTTTCACAATAAGTTTTATTTCATGCCTCTACATGTTTCGAGCACATGTGCTCATCATCAGGAGGTCAAAATTGCATTA
>Ga0123354_10004027_pt1 | contig 20629 bp, 12 predicted proteins | sample TergutLab28metaG_2_FD_97872 | JGI IMG/M metagenome (GOLD analysis project Ga0123354, IMG submission 97872) | Labiotermes labralis P4 segment gut microbial communities from Petit-Saut dam, French Guiana - Lab288 P4 | ecosystem: Host-associated > Arthropoda: Insects > Digestive system > Gut ...
AAAAATAAATTTTTTTTAGAAAAAAAATTTAATTTTTTAATTAATTTTTTTAGTTTTTTTTTTTTGGGGGGGGGGGGGGACAAGTGCAGTAAGATCTTGTCAGGCGATGAGCCATGTCAACGCAGAATGAATTTCCATTGCGTTAAGTGACTGCATCAGTCAGTGAAGTGAAGAGATGGACGGTTTCCAGTATGGCAATTCATTACAGTACGGCAGAGGTGATTGTCTGAGATTACTTACTTGCATTTAGTTAGCACGTGAGCTTCAAGGCTATCACACTCTGTAAATTTAGTAACAGAAGTACTCCAAGAGTAAGTATGCATCGATGTTGCATACATATCATATGTTTCCAAACTACACCTTCAAATGTCAGTATTTCCCATTGTTAAACAGAAAGCTATCCCTGTACATACATGAAGTCATATGGGAAGAGTAGAAGTACAGTTGCAGTGATTCTTAAACTTGCTACTGTTTGGAGATGAGTGGTCATCTTCATTGCCCAGCACCTGTACCCTCATGCAAGATCCCCCCAATACCCATTGAATAGGAGGCTGGGTGGGCCCCAGAGCTAATCTTAACATTATGGAGAAGAGAAAAATCTCTTGTCACTGACAGGAATTGAACCCTGGATCGTCCAGCCCATTGCCTATTTACTGTCATCACTACACCATATAGCTCCACCCATATGTTAAGCAGGCATTTAATTTCATTATACTTGTTCTTTGAGGTAGGCGCCTCACTCTTGTGAAATGGTGGACATGGGCTTGCTATTTTCACTGCGTCAGGCACGTATGTCACAGGCCTCATCTGCAGGTTCAAAAAATTACATGATCACCGGGAAGAAATTATTCACATTGTCATGTGCAGTGCCTTTGAAATCCCTTTTGGCTCACAGGCCTTATAGAGTTGGCTTAGGTTTATGCTTATACCCATGGTCATTAAATGTAAATTGTGTGTTCACCATATAACAGTGCTTCCTCTTGCCTGTTAAGTTCACAGTGTATGGCACCACAAGACTATGTCTCACAGTCTGACTGGTGCATGCAGTCTAAATGAAATGAGAGAACTTTTTCCTTCAGGTAACAATCATAGATTCTCAATGTGTGAAGTAGGTTTTCTATGAGTATCTTGTTCGTATGGCAAGATTGATTGGTGAGGACTCTCCCTTAATGCTCTGTTATGTACAATTCTTATTTCTTCTGAATGCTAGTAGGACTGCAGCAGTTCAGTATTTGTATTTCAGGTAGCTTGATACACCAATTTGAGATTTCCACATCATTTATTGACCAGAAAGTGGTGTATGCATATTTTGTTTGTGTGTGCCGTGATGTGTGTATTCCCACGTAATGAAAGATTGAAAGTGGTCTTCTTAGTAATTACTCATCTCATTTCCTCGGTTTATTGTTTGTTTCAAGATTACTGATGTTACAGTATCAAGAAACTTAACCGAGTAATGTGGTTTACATTTGAAAGGTCTGCTACTAAAGTCTTAGACACTTTTATCTCAACTATGCTATTTTTGTGCCTTCATCTTGTTTTTCAAATAAATACAAAAAAATAATACCTTTAAATAGGGGCACACCTGGAAACATTTTTCATTTTCTCTGCATTCCCAATGGTGTAAAACTGTACATAGATGCAGGTAAACTAAAAGTAATGTCTGCTGTAGATATTTTTTTGATACATTCTAACAGGCATCTGTTTAGTGAGTAATTCATTCACATGCATGATAGGGGATAAATCCCATTTTTTCGCCTGTACCAGCAACTTGCATTGTGAGGAAGCAGAAACATGTTTTGCATCCAAAATAATCTCTCTATCTTGAGACCAGATGTTTTGGTATTACTGCATGTTATGTGAATTTTGTTTGGTCATTTAATTGGTGGAGCAGTGGTCTAAATGAAATTGTATTACAGTTTTATTCATATTATGTTCATGAAAAGCATGATATTAAGGCGTTCTGTATTGTGACCAGGTTTATCACTGTAGTTGAGTTTCTGAAGTATGCATAGTCCTGCTTGTTACGTGTGCGTGGCATGTTACTTCGGTGCATTTTGTATGCCTCGACCGACATGTCTGTATTTATTTGCTTGCTTGTTTGCTTTGTATTGCAGAATGTCTTAACTTTGATAGTTATTGTCATTTTATCTGGGAATATGACCAGACTTGCTTATTGTCATTTGAGTGTTAATTTCTTATTATGATTTAATTAATGGTACACAACTTTATAGCTCTAAGTATTATAACATAATTAAAAGAAATTATTTTTATGTCCCTGCCTGCTTTCTTGGTCTCCATCAGGACAACAGTAATACTGGTCCAAAATAGTACGTTACTTGATTTTATGTTCACTTAAGATTTGTGACTTCAGTGTTCCTGCCTGTAATTAGCCTCCAATCAGTTATGATAGATATGGCTGGCCACTTGGAGATTCTAGGTTGTCACAGCAGTGTTGCTCAACCTTTAAGTCTGTGAGGTGGTGCTATGTTCTTTGAGTTGTTCCTGGCATGTCAGATGATTGTGCCTTTTCCTGCAGAGTAGAGCAGTCTAAGAAGAATGACTGTTCTTGTCAGATTGTTCATCCAGTGACATATCGCGATATCCTGGAAGACTTGAATATTTATCATCCATTTGTCGTCAGTGTTGAATTAACTTCAGGCCATCTGAATACTTTTCATATCACACATTGTGTCTATCTGTAAGGTACTTCACACCTTACTGTACATAATTTTGCTGGATTCTGGCTAGCTATGTTTGAATTATGATGCAGTGGACATTTTGATGTTGTGAAACGGAATAAAAAACGTAAGTGTAAATTTACAGGTTATTGAGTTAAATCCTTTTCCTTTCACTTTGATGGGTTCCATTTGTGCATTTGTTTTGATAATACAAGGTTTGGTTCCTTATTTGTGCGAATGATTTCATTGTTTGAAGTGTGAAATAATGAAGGGGATCGTTCTTATAGCACTTGAATTGTGTGACTTGGAGGACACACGTGTGTTTGGACTGGACATCTGTGTGGATTGGTTGTGGCTTTGTTCAACTACACTGTTTAAAACTCAGGACACTTATGACAGTATATAAATGCTATTTTCTGCTACCTTTTCTTCGTAACCAAATCACTTTAGTGTAATTATTAGCTTTATGATACGTATAGTAATGTGATAGTTTGTAAGCCTTTATTTTATTGTGATGATTTTAGTATTGATAATAGTGAGTAAAGGGCAAGAATCTTAATGTTCTATGCACCATGCATGACAGCAGATTTAACCTATCTTAACGAACTATTCATGCAAAAAAAATTAAATGTAATTGATGCACAATTAGGAAGGAAGTGCATGAATAGTTGGTTAGATAGGTTGAACAGGGCAAGAATGTGTAGTGTCCATAAATGTAAGACAGAAGAGTTTTTGTCTTTCTTTATTTCTTTATTTCCTTCTGTCTTGTTTTTTTTTTAAGGGCATTTCTAAGAGCTGCCTGTGAAATATGTCATTATTGTTGTAGACATTTTGCTTATTGTGTTGTATCCCAGAAACTAATGTTTAAAATGTTGTATTTTGGTTTTATATTCAGTTACATTGTTTATATATGTATTGTATGTTTGTAACATTTGACCCCATTGTGTCTAGGTGGTTCAAAAAGTGGATTGTACGTGTGTTTGGAAATTCATCATGCTGTGCAAGATTGGGCTGATTTCATTTTTGGTTATGGTATTTGAAGTGAACATGCAGTTTATATGTAATTACCCATTTTGAAGGTCTTGTCTTCTAATTATGGTGCATCTTCTTTTTGTAACCATATAAGTTCAGTGTTAAGCTTCTAATTGTTTCTCAGTAGTGTGTCTAGACAGTTGTTAACAACTTTGTTCACCATCAGATGACACTCCACTAAGAGAGTTCTCTTATGACTCATATTCACAGTCTAGATGCAGGCTGCTGCCTTAAAAATTACACATGAATTATTCTACCCCAGTTCTTTCTCACTTACCATCAGTAACTTCAGTATCCCCATCCTCCTGATGGAAGTAACAACTTGATTAGGAACTCACAGTGGTGGTGTTGAGGATTACAAGTCTTCAGGGATGCAGCACTTTGTTGGTGGTCGAGCGGTCCTTATGTTTCCGAGGATTGTGTTACCTTATTATTCAAGGGCATATGGTCCATGTAGAACAGCCATCACAGGAGAAGCAGTTCTTGTGTGTTTGCTGTTGTTTGAAATGTCATGAACCACTTGCCCAGTGACACATCATCACATCTCAGATGGCTGCCCCCTTTAACAAGTTGATACACCTTAGATTTTCACATGTTCCTCCACATGGGTGACAGGTAGTACAGAACTGTGTGTTTGTGTTTGTGTTTGTCTGTGTGTTTTTTGCTAACATTGCTGAACCTCATATTACTATATAATACTTCACACCAACATATTGCACATTGTTTTTATTTATTAATTGGTGTTATTATATATGTAATACAGTTGCACAGAAGTGTTGAATTTTAAGTTTGTCGTACAAATATATCAGCTCTTATGCAGTCCCAGTTACATTCCAGTGTTGTGCGGACCGCTGTGTACGTTTAATTCTGGTTCTGGAGGGTTCAACAGGGCTGTAACTGCTCAATCCTCCCCACTTCCCCCATATCCAGATACTGTTCAGTAGTTAACACTTGTCTTCGCAAGCTTCACAGTTGATGGGGATAATATTATTTTTTATTGTAATCAGAAGTCACCCAAACTGTGTACTTTAATTCAGTTCTTGTACAAACTGATCTGACAGTACAGGAATGCTGGATATCTGGGTCTTGTTGTTGCAATATTTGGACGGTTTTCACTCAGTAATCTGGCTCTTTTAGAGTTTTTGCTTTGGCTGAGCAGATGTGCGTGTTAGGATGCTCTTGCCTCTAAACCTACACAAAGGCGCTTTGAAGTAAGCGACATTGACTGGTTTCAATAAGGTAACGGTAGATTTGTCCTTGTCCACGCCAAGAAGCCATATAGGGGGAGTAGAGGTGTGGCTCCACTCATTCTCCACCTATGTACAAGATGGAGGTAAGTGGTCAACTTCATGCTCTGGCCATTTTATTCTTGGGAAGATGAACCAAGTACCCATTGAATAGGAGTCTGGGTGTTCCTCAGAGCTGGTCTAGACATTTGGAGGAAAGAAGAATTTCTTGACCTTGCTAGGAAACAAGGACGAATGGAATAGATATCAGACTGTAATGTGCCAGCTCCTTGTATATAGTGTATGTCTGTGTACATGCAGTGTTTGATATAGCATTATTACATCTTGCACTGAAGTTGACTCTTTATGTTTCTTGTTTAGGCCAGAAAACCATTATTGCAAGTGGAGTGTTTGGTGCTAGCATGTCTTGTCTGATGATTTCATTGCTTGTGTAGCTCTGATATGCTTGTGTTACCATATTAGTGTTTCAGCACTGCTGCATGTACAAACAGTACAAATGAGTACCACCAGTAAACGTGTAATTTCTGTTGCAGTCCATTGAATGCATTGGAAGATTCAGCATGTGTAACTTATGAACGATACCCTTCCAGTTTCCCATAACGTTTATGTACTAGTTGATAATTGAATAGACGTGCGTTATGTGTCATCTGTTGCTAGCAGTGTAGCTACAGCTACGTTCATAAGTGGAGCCTAAACTCTACACTTCTGTGCAAACTCCTGCCTGTTCAGTGCATGCTGTTACATTTATATTTTGTGTTTGTCAGTTTCTGTGTTAGTCTGTGAATTCATTGGTATATTCCTGTATCTTGTACTGCACTTATGATTCTGAACACAAAATGTATATCTGTGAATTTGATGTAACTTGTTACAGAATATGCTCCACCAAGACCCCCTCTCCCAGGTGGAGAGGTACCCCCACCTCGACCCCCACCACCAGAAACGGATGATGAAGATGACATGTTCCGGCACGCACCTCTGCCCAACCAGCCAATCATGGTGAGACTGTTACATACTTCTAGTCCACATGAGCCGGATACCCATCTGTTTGTCAGTACAGTAGTCGTGTAAGGGCATGAGATCACTGTCAGGGTTCTGTAATTGGTAATTTGCTATAAAGGGGTGTTCTGCAGGTGTTGTGTGGGGCTAACAACCTGACCACGTTCATGTGCTGATTGTCTCAAAATCTGGGAGCCCCAACCTACTGGAACCCCCTCAGCCTGTAATAGGCCTGCACAGGGATTGCTTTTAGTCCTGTAATTGTAGAGATGTAGGATATATTTTGTGACTGTGTGGCCCATGCACTGGTATTTGTAAAAATGTGTTTCAGTTCAGTACAGTGAACATTTTTTTTTAAAAGTAGAGACATGTGCATGTTTATACTCTTAGCCCACTGCTTCATATGCAAGATATGTGGCTGTTTGAATTGAAAGTAATCTCCCAAATGATTAATGCATTAATATGTAGCATCTTTCTTATATACTCTTCTTCATTCTTGTGTTTACATAATACCTCATGTTGGGTAACTGCCTTCATTACACATAAGTGAGGAAATAAATTTGTGCGTGCTACTGCAATTCCCTGAATATATGTTCGGTTATCTCATCTCTGAGAGCACAGTACTGCTGTATTAATTATTCAGACATAATCATAGTTATGGCTGATTGTGGTCTTCTGAGACTCACACGGTATCACATCCCATAAAACCAAAAATTATGCGTATATCGGTCACATTCACAGATTGTGGGCTGTAGCCTTTTAAGGACCAACATTTGATTGTCCAGTGCATTCAAGTGGCTCAGAGTTAAAATGCAGTGGCCAGTGCAGCCACTGTTACTGGAGCATCTTTTTTTCGCAACTCCAGTCAAAATTGGACCACTTACAGAATTTAGTAATAACTTAAGTTGTCCTAGCCCTCACAAGATTTAACTATGCCATAACAGATACAGGAGCATCTTAATTCATTCCTAACCTATCAGAAATGAACAGTGAGCTCCCTGAACACACATTGTGATTACTGTAGTTTGTGTTCTTGACGGTAGGTACATTAAGGTACTTCAAATATGTATATTTGTAGAATGTTTGTGTGGTAAGTATACATTGAATGAAAGCAAAATGAATTGTACTGCTACAGTGTTAAAACACTGAGCCTTGACGGGTGCAAAGTGGGGAACTGTTTTTGTTATGATTAAGAGTGTGAAAGCAATAGGTTTTGGTAATGTGCGTTGGACTGGACTGTTACAGGTATGAGGTCTGATGGTATGGTTTTGTGTAATGATGTGTAGTATCTGTTTTTGTATGGGGCACACTGACTGTGTCGTTCTGTGTACCTTTATATGAGTGTGAAAATTAGTCCACATTCCGAGAAGAACATAGGTTGGGGATGTTAAAGAATAGGATGTTGAGAAAGATATGCATTTGACAGGAGACTGGACAAGACTGCATAATGAGGAGCTTCGTGATTTGTACTCTGACCAAATATTATTAGGGTAATCAAATCAAGGAGAATAAGATGGGCAGGGCATGTGGCATGTGTGGAGGAGGAGGAGAAGAAGAGAAGAGAAGTCTGAATAGTGTTTGGGTATAAGAGACCACCTGTAAAACCTAGATATAGATGGGAGGATAATTTTGGAATGGATGTTAAAGAAATACTAGTAGGATGGAAGGACATGGCCTGGGTTCATGTGGCTGAGGACAGGGACAAGTGGCAGGCTGTTTCAAATGCAACAGTGGACCTTTGGGTTCCATAAAATATGGTAAATTTCGTTAACTATCTGAGGAACTGTTAGTTTGCAGTAATAACTCTGTTACATGTTCATTCTGTGTACTGCCGCTCTTCCTCTACACGCACAGGCACATGCATGCTCACACTCAAACACACACACATTTAAAACCTTTTGTACTGTTTGGAGGATAACAAATAACAAGGAGAAGGGTTAAAGGTCTGGTCATTGTTATACCACATGTATTACATTTTAGTTACAGCATGCTTTCAGATGGAAGTGTCTTGCTGTCTGTTAGGTATGAAAGGTACGGAAGTTGCATAATATGCTATATTTAGTGAACTGTGTCTGACAGTTTGAAAATTGATGTTTGTAACTGGCTCTGTAGTCATGTTGTTCCACATACTGTCTTGCTGTGTAGCATTGCACTCTGAAACTGCTTTGAAATTACTGAATAATATGCTGGACTGATAAATAATTGCGGTTTATGATGATTCTACAGCAGTTACAAGGGTGATAGAAAATGTTATTACATCCTTATTACCTGGACACTGTCCGTTATAGTAAGGTGCTCCTGATACATTTCGGGAGCTGACTGTACTCCTGTCTTCAGGTTCTCTGTTGTGCCACTTACGTAATTACAGATTTCAGTGGCATCGGTATGTGTGAGATTTGAGGTTCTCACAGCAATGTTTGTGAGAAATGTCTTCTGGGATATGACACTGTGTGATTGGGTCAGTGGTTCATGGCATTCTGAAAGAATGTAGTGTCTTCAGAGCATCGTGCACCATTAGTGCAATGGCACAGTGTCATATCCCTGTAGACCTGAATTCTCAAATCACTTTGGCAGACACTCCATGGGTATGTCATTTTAGTCTCCTAATCCAGCCACCATGAAATCACAAACTTTCTACATTATGGATCTGCACAATGTTATACTTGCAGGGTATTTTATAGCATTAGTCTGTTTGGTATACATTCACAGCAGTAGTCAGATACAAAAACGCCATATTTGTTCAAGCATACCTCAAGACGGTGGACCGAGTCAAACCAAATAATGGAATAAAGATTCAAACATTGTCACAAACTCTCAGACAAAAAGATTATTGTTCTGAAACTGTAGTTGTCACCATTTATAAAATTCCAGAAACAAACACTGAATGCAATTTACAGATGGCTGCACATGGACTTCATCAAGAGGTTAGACAGTGGTCCAGCAAGGACAATGACATTATTGTAGCAGCAAAGAAGATGGCGGTGCTGATGGGTCGGCTGTCACAGCTGGTGCGAGGGGAAGGGGGAAGTAGCAAGCGAGATCTCATTTCCTGTGCCAAGAGCATTGCTGAAGCCTCTGAAGAAGTTACTCGCCTTGCCAAGGAGCTCGCCAGGGAGTGCACTGACAAGAGGATGCGAACAGTGAGTTACCAGAAGCAACTGATGTTTGTAGAAATTGGAACAGGAAGTTTGCCACCGGAGACGCCACAGTAGAATGGTCAGTGTAGTGACTAGGCTATGGGCTGGACGGTCTGGGGTTTGATTCCAGGTGGAATCAACAGATTTTTCTCTTCTCTGAAACATCCAGACTGCTTCTAGGGCCCATACATCCTCCTGTTCGGTGGGTACTGAGGCTTTATTTCTTCTTGGTAAAGCAGGTGGAACATAAAGCTGCCCATTCTCCCATCTTAGTGCTGAGGTTCTGAGAGAGTTGAGCCATACATCTACTCTGCCTGTATGCATACAGGCAGAGCTACACCTGCTATGTGTAAGTGTACTGGTATTGTTTAAAAGCACTGTCTGTTGCTGAGATGATTTAGCATCAGTGATGGATGCATGAATGATCATGGAGTGCAGTTGGAATAATTCTGACAGGATGAAAGTAAGTACTCGGAGAAGAACCTGCCCTAGTGCCTCTCTGTCCACCACACGTTCCATATGGACATACCTGGGATTGAACCCAGGCCTCAGTGTTAACAGGCCAGCTACCAGCTGCCTGAGCCACGCCATAGCCTGTGTATTAACAAGAGGTATTTTGTGTTCCTTTATAGAACCTCCTGCAGGTGTGTGAGCGAATTCCGACCATCGGCACACAGCTCAAGATATTGTCAACAGTCAAGGCAACTATGTTGGGTGCTCAAGGTAAGATAGCTACAACATAACTAATCTAGTAAGTCACATCCTGTATCAGACATTACTGGGTGTCTCATGTCAACAGCATGAGTTGGAAGAGGGAGAAGTGGTGCATACAGCATGGGGTCATGTTATGTCGCTGAGACTTTGCAACATAAGTAGATGCATAGAGGGGCTGAGGCGTGAAATTTTAGGATTTTGCAGCAGTGCGGTTGATTTCTCTGTTCTCCTGGGATATGATGCTGCATCACTGGGTGATTGCTGCTTGATGTTTTGAGACATAATAACCGTCTCAAAAAGTTGGGCTCCATTCACCCAGAGACACGATACCATATCTATCCAAAACGAACAAATATTTCTGGCATCTAATATGTGTTTTTGTGTTCAAAAGAAACTCAATATTCTGCTGTTTCCAGTCGCCCTCTTTTTTTTTTAATCCTTAGTGAGTTTAAATCAATTGTAGTGATTGGTAATGTGATGTATAATAATAGTAATAATAATAATAATAATAAATACTTTACTTGAGTTTAGTTCTCTCAATACATGGGTCTTCCTCTGATTAACTTTGGGTTGTGACAGTGGTAGCCCATCACTGTTTTGTACCGATGTTGTTATAGTTACATTTACTTTTGTTCTCTTGAACAATTTATACTTAATTTTATGTAAATATCTGCCCAAATTTCTTATCTGTTCATTATCTTATTATTTTCCTGTAAGCTGCCTCTTAACCACATATCATTTGAAAATTTCATTAACCGGTTTATAGTGTACAGTGATGTGAATTTTCTTGGAGAGTAGTAAAATATTTCCCTAACTTACACTAATGCCATAGGAGTGAGATGAAGGTAGGGCTTAGCTTCCACTTCCAGCCTTCAAGGGTGGCTTGAGCCATCCAGCAATGGTAGCAGGTGGCTTGAGTAGCGGGAGTTGACAGCCAAAACATAAACAGCATATATTAATTAACCCAATCGCACATGTAGATGGCTACACGATTTCTACTTATTTCCATGGAGTTTGTTAATTTCATGGCAGCAAAATTTCAACGGTTGAAACTCCAGATACGTACTGTCATCATTGAACAGTAGTTGGAGTTTGTCATGAAAGTTCAGAAATATTTGTGACCACTTTCAGTCATTTTGTGGTAGTTTTAAATTAATTTTAGTGACTTCTAATTCTGCACCCTTTATGGCAGAGAACTGCAAATTCTTCAGCAAGGATTAAATTCCAACTTTCCAGGTTTTGCACTTGTAAGGTCAGTTGTGTTTTTAACACCATGAGACATTGGTATTGGAACTGTTCCATCAAAATATAAAGTACAGTTTGTGTAATTGTTTTTACATTGTAGTTCAAACCTGTCGAATAAATTTCAGGATGTTTGACTTCCTGACCTTTTTTTAGTTATCTTTGCTTGTACATAATGCATTCCCATTTGTTAATGACAGCACACAGCAGGTTGCAGCCTTTGATAGGAGCACACATTTTCTTGAACAGAATGAAAGTCATATGGGTAATCTTTAATAAAAATAATTTGGGCTATCTGAAAACATAACAAAGATTTGTTACAGAAAATATTGCTTATTCTGGTGTGGTCATGATTGTGAGCTGTTCATATTGACTCCGCTAAGATGAAGGTTGTTGACTGCTTACTTAGAAACCAAACTAGGCTTGCAACCTAGTATTTTTGACTGAGCTGTGTCCTGCCACCCTGACAGTAGTATCAAAGTGAAAGTATGTTGTGAATTCAAAACCTTCTTCTTCTATATTCATCAGATTTATAAAGTACTATAGATTGTACAACATAGGACATGAGAAATATCTTGTACAGCATGCGTTTGGGACATTCAACCGTTTTTTCAGAAATTTTATGAAGGCTGAGCTTGCAGAAAATAATATATGTATGCCTGCTGAAAATGTTATTTAATTTGTTCAGTTGTATAAGCTTGGGACAGAGTTATTTGCACCAGCAAGGTAACTTATTCATGTAATTGTATGTTAACAAGCTGCAGTGTCCACAGTAGCTGATGTTTAGGGTGTCAATGCAGCAATTTCTGTAACAGAACCACCCATCATGACAGTTGCAATTTCCATCCAACTTAAAGCATATGTGAAATGTATCTGTGGTTAATGGTTTTACATTAATTTTTGTACGAGAACACACAAATTCAGGACTTAAATTTTACTCCTGCTCCCTTCAGCAAGTATGTCCTCTTAATTTTTACGTGGTCAAAAAGGGTTAAAGTTTGTCAGTACCACTTCTGGAAACCTTCCGTAACTTGAATTGGGTGAGCATTTCTGTCAGCAGTACAGTTTGGCATTAGGTAAGTCAGAATGCACAACTTCTTTCAGAAACTGAGAATTGGAGGGGCTGTTGCAAGAGGTGTATGTCAAGTGTAATGCTGAGTTACACCAATTATCCCACAGTTGTTATGTTTCAACTTAATATGTTCTATTCTGTTTTGATATTGAGTGTAAAATATACCCATCTCCGAAAGAGCAGAGAAGGTTGATAGGAGATGCACAAAAATGTTTACACATTTGGAACATATAAATGGCAGTACATGGGAAGCAGTGCGGGAACTTTACGTCAACTGTAAAACATGCTCAGACAGTAGATCTCTTCAGGAATTTCCCATTTGTGTGCAGCTGTAATGTGATTTAAATGTTACATTACTTCAAATGTCTTTCTTTTTCAGTTGATGTGGTTCATCGTATGTATGATAGCGTTTTAAGTATGGTTGTGTAACATATTATAATAACCAGTTGTTTCTCTAGTTCAGTCAACATGTACATAATGTACATAGCTGCTCATTTAAAACCTGTAGTTGAAATGCAGATTAAAAAAAGAGGCATACAAAGAAGGACTTAAAAATTCCAGAAATTACATGTTATTTGGAAAGAAAAGAAGGGCTTTTTATGACTGTTCAGCCTTTACGGTCCTTCATTACATCCTTCATAAGTTGTGACATTGCATTATAAGAGTTAATTTGATTGCCTTCTGTGGGGATACCATGACTTCAGCAATGCTGCATGAAGTTTGGAAAAAAAGTACATCTTTCTAATTGTAATGCAGGCTCATTCGCAAAATTGCAGACAGCAATTATAATTATTTTTGTTGTTACACCGTGCATGTTGTCGAGTTACTCAGTTATTAGCTTCTTCATGTCTGTACTCTGCTCCCACTGGACAGATATTCATGGGATTTGATATTCGAATATTTTTCGAAAATCTGTGAAAAAATTCTGGCTTCATTAAAATCTGACATGAATAACGGGTACCTTACATGAAGACCAATGTACATTTGTGACATTGCCTCGCTGAATTCTTAGAATGAGAAATGTTTTAGACACATATTATAGAGAAAATCAAATTGCACTTTTTATGTTCAATACATTTTTTCCTGCAAATAATGCCATATATGGGATAATGCAGGAAAAATGTGGTAGAGCCAGACAGGCCACAAATGAGAGTGTAATACAGCATTGCATGCTGCATAACGGAGGTTACAGACACACATTCAGATTATGTAATGTTCAGTGCTTTTCCATGGCAACATTGGTTACGCGAATGCACGTCAGTCTCAACGTTTCACATACATTGCCTGTCTCGTTTATTCTGCATTTCTTCAGCAGGAGGCATCTAATGGCTTTTGCCTGTATATAACTTTGAACTTGTGCTTTTGTCTGTAAGCTTCAAGACTGGAGTCTTGTGACATCAGCACGAAGCTGTGTGGCATTTGTTCCCTTTGTTAAATTATGCATATGTTGTTTCGGCAAGACATATTTAACCTTTGAAGTATGGCATATTAAATGAAGGTGTTCTGCTGCAGCCAGAGCACAATTCAGTTTAAATGTCCACCTTGGGACAGCATTTTTGCTTTTGGACAAAAAGGATGTGAATTTAATGGAACAACTTCATCCCGTTTTTCTCCTAAAGGTTAAAAGGGTTGAGCTGTTTAACATTCTAGGTAATAAGTACATTAATGTGAAATAGACAGTATGTTTACATACTGCATTTTCTTATGAAATTCAGAATATCAAACTAAATGTAATATCATACATAAACAATATTCATCCTTTTGGTACAAGCTGTGGCTCCAGGGTGTCTTGATACTGTCATGACATCAGCCACGTTGTTCAGTGGAGAATTACTGGACGACTGTCAGAGTTGCAGGTAGAGAGATAACGAGGTAATTTGGCCATATTCCGACACTTGCCCCTACTGACCAAGATGGGTAGGAAGCAGCAGTTGCATGAAAAGAATTGGTGACAATGTAATGTTTCAGGCAACAGCAGTATTAGCTTTGTGTCAAGTAATACTTAGTTAATACTGTTCTGACGTATGTACAATACTGTCCAACGTAAGCCACGGATATGAGAGTAAGTCTGTTTTGGCTCATCAGTGAGTGACAAAAATCAGGGTGTCCTTAATTAACAACACAAGCATGTTTGGTTATGTACTGTGTAGTTAGCATATTTCTGACTTATTTCTCATTATGTTCGATCATCCACTAATACTAACTATGTGACGGTTCTAGTTTGTTCTTTTAATATTGACGTGTTTCACCAAAAGACTGGAATTTGAATATAATGACTTGTATTTCAATCAATTTGTTTTTAAATATCTACTTAATTGTTCTCTTAACATCTGAAATTTCACAGCACCCATCGAAAGAAGTTGATTTAGTGTTGGGATCAGTATCTCTCTTCTCCTCTCCTCTCTCCTCTCCACACTTCTCCCCTCTCCCTTGTCACAGTTGGTCTTACTTCTACACTTGTACAACTTCCAACCCATCTGTATTTACCATGAAACATCTACAGGTACTAAGAACATATCGCCTTCTGTTTGATAGTTTCTTATATACACTGCAGTTTTGGAAGGGTGTGGCCTGTTGATTGACCCAAAATAATTAGAAAAACTACAGAAGCTTTGAGTGTCTGGATATGGCTCACTACCTTAGTATACAAGTATGTAAGTTCTGTATTTGTGATGCAACATTTGCTATGAAGTATTTGAATCTGAATGTGAGTGTTCAAAGAAAACAAAATCAATTAGGGTGTGTATTGGTTCATTGTAGCCTGTTAACTTGGTTTATGAGAAAGAAGAGAGTGTCTGTGTACATCAGATTGTTAGACACGTTCCCACATCTTTTTTGTTGTGTATTATTCACAGTCTATTAAAGAAACACATGAAATATGTGAACATTGATTTATGTCCTTTATGCAGGGGTTGCCACACTGCTTCACACAACAGTTTGCTGTGACATTACACAATATTCCTGCCAAAATAATGCTGCTGTTTTGTACCTATAAATAGTGTGACTGTAGTGAACGCTTCTTGTAAATTGTTCTGTTTGTTTTAACAGAGATGATTCCCCAGATGGACATGGGAGAGATTCTTGGGGGTAAACTGCCAACAATTTACATAGTTTAAGTGTTTGTACCTGTGCTTGCTTGTTGCATGAAGCCTGTCTATGTGGCATGAATATGGCTGTTCTATATTGTAAGAGATGTAGCGTATCTGACTAGTATATAGACTACACTGCTTATTTTGTAAATGCTATTAGTACTCTTTAAAGTTTGCTGGCATCGATGTTTGTTTATAGTGCTTGGTTCCATAATAATTTTGAATATGCAATTTTATTGCTGGTGTTTCTTCACATTTTGTTAATAATACATAGCAAGTAAAAATAAAGTTGTCCCCTTCCTCACCATGAAGGCCAGTGGTGGGGAGGAGAAATGTAGCTGTTGCTGTTGCTGTTAGCCTCAGCATTAGATGGAGGTGACCCTAAACTATGGCTTCTCATTTCTCACTGTCTGTACACTGTTGTATATCTTCTGTAACTTTTTCGTACCCAGAATATGGAGGTGGCATGTTTTCTGAAATGTTGGTATCCCTGTACACATGCAGCATGACTTGTCACAGTGCAGAAGCAATCACCGCTGCGAAAAAATTGGCAGCAAATCTGTGGCAACATGATTCATTATTGTAGACTGTTCACATGGTTAATGAACATGTGGTTAAAGAGTAACGTTCCAAGCTTGATCCTGTAAGAACATATACACATTAAAAGGAGAAGAAAATTGTTTTATTTCCCTTCAAATAATTCTCCCTTGACTGCAACACAGTTTTTACATCTTTCTAAAAATTGCACAGAAGTCTGTGATGGTGATCGTAGCTACTAAATTTGATTTGGCAGTTACATTCATGTTGATATCTTCACTGTCCTGAAAATTCACCTTTGAGCGTGGTATTCGCTTCTGGTAACAGAAATAAGTTGGATTACATGAGACTTTTAAATCACTACAAATATTACCAATTTATAACAGTGACATAGGATTTCTTACTATTTGGTATAGTGACTGGGCCATGATCTTGACTATCCAGAGTTTGATTCCTGCCAGAGGCAGGATATTTTTCTCATCATCAAAACATCAGACCACCTTTGGAGCCCAGCAGCATCCTACTCAGTAGGTACCAGGAGCTCTTTGCCAGGTGTAGAGTGGCCAGGGCATGATGCCCTCCACTCACCCCAATCTAGTGCCGTGTTTAAGAATGAATGGAGCTATGCCTCTGCTCCACCTTTATGATTTCATGGCATGCACAGGGACAACTTTACCTTTATGGAATTTCTTATGATTGTTTTAATTTAACCAAACCGCATGTTCAGATGGCCACCGAGTACTACTGTAACAAGTGAAAGAAAAGGGTCATAGTGAGTCTGATGTTTGTTGAACCGTGCATCATTGTGATAACTGACGAATAAAAAACCAACTAGATCTCACTTGTTGCTTTTATTTTACCTCTTAGAGACTCAACATGTTTCGGGCAATATTAATGCCCAAAACATGTTGAGTCTCTAAGAAGTAAAATAAAAGTAACAAGTGAGATCTAGTTGGTTTTTTATTCATCAGCGGTCATAGTAAATGTTTGAAACTATTCTGTTTTTGAGATGTTTGTATTAAAAACACTGAATTTTTATTTGCATTTAAACACTTCCGAGTTGTAGCGTACTGCAGTGGTATATCAGCTGTGTGTGTATGTGTGTGTGTGTGTGCATGCCTGTTTGATGTGTTTGTGTAGAAGAAATTTTTCTGTAATTGAGTTTCACTTGTGTCGTGCTGTGCCTGTTACTGTGTTAACATATGGCTCATAGGTTAATTATATTACAAATGTGGACTGAGGAACATGTGTGTTTTGTGTTGTTCTGTGCTGATTGGGAAGGATGCATGTTTGGCAACAGTGAGTACTGATAAATTCATTCTTGTTGACTATATCATAGTGCAGTCAGCAGTTCAGGCATTTGTTTTCAAGGTTTTCTTTTGTAGTTTTATGTTTTCAGGAATGGTGAGTCAGATTTAGAATTTGGTTAGTGTTTTTTTCCTGTCTTAGAGTTCTAAATTTGTTAATGTAATGAATGTAATGGAATGCTACATTAATGTCAGAGTTGACTTCCTTAAAATGAAATTTTCTGATGAAGAATTAATATATTCTTTTAGTATATACGTTTTGTGAGTTGTTGAAAAGCAGGTAAGTACATTCGTTTGAAATGTCAAATTTTCCATGAGTATCAGCGCCATATTTGTGTTTTATTTATTTAGTTTTCCTGCGTTTGCCAAACCAACTTCTTGTGCTACATAAAATTGTAACCAGTTGATTTCTGTTGTGCACACTGTATGTGTTGCAACGTGCACTGTAGTTTTTGCGTTTTTCTTCATGGGAAGTTCTCGCTCCCATTGCGTCCTGCACAGAATGAGATCACACTTTGTGACATAAAGTTTTTTGAGAAGTTTGTAATTATGTTAACAAAGGTATGACACAGTAAATTCTTTTCTTGTGATCATCTGTGTTAATAAGGAGTGTGTTTCCAGCAGTGTTGCAGTGCCGGTATGGGGCCATAGCCTCTGATTTTCTTCCCCAGGTTTCCCACCGTGTCAGTCTTTTTCCATCCTGCAGTCTTTAGCAGTTTTTTGGTGTGTCTGTCCACCTGTCCTTTGGGTTCCTTGCTGTTGACTAGCATATCTATATCCTCCCAGTATTTTCCATGGTGTTCTTGATCCATTGATCCTGTAGATGCCGTACCCATTCCAATCCTTCATTGACAAACACGAAAATGGAAATTCATCCAATATTGACACAGGCAATCACTGAGATGACATAGTGAAAGCTTCAACTGTAATACGTGTGTAACTAATATGAATGGCTATCAAAATTGCAGATACAAGGAAAATGAAATTGTTTTGACTTGTTTGAAATTCCAAAATGTAAACATGTGATGAAAAGGTGGGAACGCTGCAGTATGTCAAACTGCATTCTTTGTTGCACGTTCTGAATTGTTAGTCAATGCTCGGTCTCCAAATGTGACGTAAAGAAATTAATGTTTCGTGATTAATGACGCTGTTATTTGCTGAAAGTATATAGCATCAGTGACATTGAGTGAGTGAGTATGGAGCATTGATGGAATGATACTAACAGGGGAAAACCAAAGTACTTGGAGAAAAACTTATCTCAGCACCATTGTGTCCACCATAAGTGTCACACGAACTGACGTGGGATTGAACCCAGGCCTCTGGAGTCAGAGGCCGGAAACTAACCATCTGAGCAATGGCACACTGCAGTGTAAAGCTGTTATATTTTCCGAGCGCGCCCTGTAGTTTACGTGAATTGTGAAAAATGGAACTCGTAACAGTTTCATGACATTTATCATGTGGGAGGGTTCATTTTTGTGACACTTGCACTGATTGATTTGTCATTGAATAGCTAACTCTCACAATTAGGTGCTGCAACGTGGAAAACAAAAAGCATGGTGACTCTTTACATCATGGTGTTTCTTACAGCCTAGAGTGTAAATATTTTGCAATCAAAATTAAAAGTTTCAATATTGTCTTCAATGAATAAGGAGGTGTAGCATGTATGACAGAGTCTAGCAGATGGAAGCATCGCAGAATAGTTGAAAGTTTATCACCCCCCACAGGTGTAACACCAGATGTCGTAACAAACGAATCTGTTTGTTTGTTGCTTTGGTTTTGGACAAAAATATTACTTCTGTTTTCATTAACAGAAACTTTCACTAGAAGTATACCTTGCAGCCAGTGAGGGTGCCCTGAAAATTGCTGTCCTGGTGCTATATGTGCCAAGGAAACACCAATGACCAGCAGAAAGTGACATGCAGGGGTTACAGAAATTGATAGAAACAAGAGGTAGTGTAACCACAATGTTGCCAGCTTTTGTAAATTTAAACAACTGAATGCTTGTGAAGATAATCACTATGTAATACTTCACTGTCTCAGTGAAGGTAATTTATGACACCCAGTATATTGCTGGCTTACCCGTACATTACGTAATGTAGGAGACATTGCGCACATTGACACGAAGATTGGCAATCTGTACATAACTGATGTAAGTTCATAAGCCTGGGAGGATTGGAGTGACAGTGATGGGCACTCCAGTTCTTCCTGTGTCCATCCTTCCATAGCTCTATGTTCAAAATTTAGTGTGTTTGTGCAATGTGCGCAGGTACTGAGGAAGACCAGGAGGCGACTGATATGCTGGTGGGCAATGCACAGAACCTAATGCAGTCTGTGAAAGAGACGGTTCGTGCAGCAGAGTCTGCATCTATTAAAATTCGCACCGATGCAGGTATTCGCCTGCGTTGGGTCAGAAGACAACCATGGTATCAGTACTAATGCTTCCATTGTGAGGTGAGTGAAACATCAGAACAGTTTCTTATTTATTTGGTGTTCAAACTGTCTGAAGCAGTTCTCAAGCCCAGGGTGGTGACCCACTTTTGGGATAAGAGTCTTCTCATATCTTGTGAACTCCCAGAACAAGCCTACTTTATTTTTTTTAATATTATTCTACAAATCTGCACAATTTTATGTGGTGCTGAGTCAATACTGGTTCTGGTACATAGTTAACTTTTTACCAGTCAACAGTTTGTAACATCCCAGTAGACAGTCTTATTTCTCAATGAGAACTTTGAATATTGGAGGGAAAGATATGTGATTATACCAACTACTGCACATATATAAAATTTATAAAATTTACACATTAAAACGCTCCAATGTGTTTTGGTCCTAGGACCATCATCAGGGTGCCATATTGTCCTTGCTAAAGTCACACTATAAAAGGTCACATTAATTTCGCTGTACCAGTTGGGTGTTGTGGCAGCATGCTGCCACAACACCCAACTGGTATAATGAAATTAATCTGTGACTATTTCTAGTGTGACTTTAGCAAGGAATACATAGCTCCCTGATGATGGTCTTAGGACCGAAACATGTCGGAGCATTTTTAATGTTTTAATGTGTAAATTTTATATATGTGCACTTGTTGGTATAATAATTGAGTAACTTGACAACATGCATGGTGTAACAATGAATATAAAAAAAAAAAGACGTGCTTCTTTTATTCTGTAGTATGTCTTATGACAGGTTCATAGCTTCTTCCAAAGCAGGTTATCCACAGGACGGGATCATGTGCTTCCTGGTTCAATTTCTTGTATCCCTTCATTTCCTTAAGATCATCCACTAGTTGCATACATCTTGTTACTCCTTTTTCTTTCACTTGTATCTTTCCTTCTACCTTTTCTTCTATAACGCTGTAACGTGTTTCAGAAGGCAGTTCCTCCACAAGATATGACCAATCCATTTAGCCTTCCTTCTCTGTCCTGTATATAGCAATATCCCATTCTCCTTGACTCTTCTTCTTCTTCAGCAGGGCCCGTGGCTAATGCCACAGATGTAATGCAGCCTATAGGCTTATTGTACTCATCCTATCCCCCCCGCCTGTTTGGATGTTCCCACGTTTGCCGCCAGGTACCCCCACG
>Ga0123354_10004028_pt1 | contig 20629 bp, 5 predicted proteins | sample TergutLab28metaG_2_FD_97872 | JGI IMG/M metagenome (GOLD analysis project Ga0123354, IMG submission 97872) | Labiotermes labralis P4 segment gut microbial communities from Petit-Saut dam, French Guiana - Lab288 P4 | ecosystem: Host-associated > Arthropoda: Insects > Digestive system > Gut ...
CTACAAGTAACTATATTATCAGTTGCATTACTACAAGTAACTATATTATCAGTTGCATTACTACAAGTAACTATATTATCAGTTGCATTACTACAAGTAACTATATTATCAGTTGCATTACTAAAATTAACTATATTATCAGTTGCATTACTACAAGTAACTCTATTATCAGTTGCATTACTACAAGTAATTATATTATCAGTTGCATTACTACAAGTAACTATAGTATCAGTTGTGTAAGTAAATGTCTGTGTTTTCTTTTGGCAGACAGTTTGATTCGTGTGAACAACGTCTGTATGTGTGTGATAAATATTATGTATATTTCGAAGGATCCTGCTGCCTCTGTCTTCAGGGCAGAAACTTTAATCCGCGTGTTAAAATCAGTGTAGTAGAATTCAGAGACTGTGGACAATTCTTGAAGCGGCTTAATCCTCTTCCCTGAAGATGGAGGGTACAGATTCCAAGAAATCCTAAATAATTTGCACCAGAATATACGGCGTCATATCGCAGAATACTGGATTTATCTGCTCATTGCTCCTGCCCTCAAACTGAGAACTTAGTAGGTAAGCTGTTATTTCTCCCTCTGCTCCGCGCCCCGCTTCCTCTACGATGTCTTTGTGTTCCGTCATTGCCGCTTGTCTGGGAACTCAAGATATTATTCTTCCTTTTAGTCTGCCTTTAGAGGACCTACAGCGGTGATTATGGTGATTTAATAATGACGATTTCGATCTCGTTGTTTAGTCCTGAATTCAGATATGGCCGATCGTGGATTTTAAAAATCCCATTTATTGACGGTAATTTATTGTGCCTCAACGTGCTGCAACTCTGGCCACTTATGCATAGCCAATACAAGCGAGACAAAAAAGCTACCAATACCCAGGGTAACCTTGGCTGCCATTATCATTTGCCACATGACGTGTCAAATCGCAATTTATGAGGCCGTCACAACTGTTTGCTAAGGATTCATATCTTCTTGTATGTGACATTGTGATTTTGGGTGAGTGCTTCCCGACGTTTCGAGGAAACCTGTTGCCTTCACCTAGAGTTCTCACAGCAACTAATATATCTTCTTGTATGCAACCTCGTGTAATCTGTTAGAAGTTACAGACGTTTTGGAGGAATCACAACTCTAAAGTAGAGACAGGTTTTTTTCGAAACTTTGGTAGTTAGGTGCCATGTTACGTGACTGACTAGAGGGAAGACGGTAATTAAGCCGTCTAATTGACAACCATAGCGTGTTGGCTCACTTGTATTTCTCTGGAAAACCTAACCCTTGCGGGTGAAGTGCAAGTTTACTGGACCGAGAAAAGTTTTCAGGTGAGGCATTTTCAGCCACCGCTGTATACAAATTAATATGTCCAGACTGCGGTAAGGCTTACATAGGTCAAACAGGAAGAAAACAACTCCAAAAGATATATTGAACACTAGAGAAGAGTTTGGGTTTTCTCTGCACTTTTTGTTCAACCTGATTTTACGGCGCACCGACGAGGTACGAAAAGCGCCAGCGTTTCGTCTCCGGGTCCGTGTAAATTTGCCGCTATTTTTGACCGATTTTAATGGATATTTGAATACATCGATAACATTTAACGGAATCCTCATTATCGAATCTCATGAAATTTATTTATCCCTTCTAGAGCTTTCCTTTCAAAACGAAGGGCCAACGAGCAAAGTGTCGGACGGACGGACAAAATGTCGGAGTGAATAAGAGCTGAAAATATTTTCGAGAGAGAACAGAGATGTTCTTAATGGAAGCTATCCAATACAACCAACTACGCAGTATTTGTTGAAGGTTATAATCAGCTGTGACATCAGTCAGACAAATGAAATGCCTAGTGCGCTGTGCTGACTGCTGGCTTACACTACCCTACAAATTAACCGTATCAATCATGTTTAGCCCGTCTCTGTCCCTAATATAACCACAGTTCCATCAACTTCTCTTTAGACAGACAATGTACTGAAGCAGCCCAGTGCTCGCGTGAAGTGTTCCCATTAATATTTCCCTTCTTCTTTGTTCAAGAAGTACATTCAGCTGGTCAGAAATAAATAATTCACCTTCGTTATTTACCTGTCATGCTGGTCCCAGTGGCCGCGCGGTTTAATGCGTGGGTCTTCGGTCACTCGCTTGCTGGGATTGTGGGATCGAATCCCGCCGGGGCATGAAGGACTCCTGTAAATGTTCTGTGGTGTCATTTAGTGGTCTCTGTGACGGGCCGATCCTTCGTCCAGAGTAGACTTAGTAGGTACATGAGTGTGTGTGTGTTACTGTATGTAATCAGGTGCTACAATAACCTTCTACACCTACCGTCAGTAGGTAGAATAAGAATTTCCCTTTTACGTAATGCATGTTTTCTTCCAGTTCGATCTATTAAACTAATTTTTAATTTTATTCTCTTCTGTTTTATATTTAAAATCACAAAAGACAGGGAACCATTGCAGGATTTTGTGGGAAAGCAGTAGAAGCAGCATGGAGAAAATTACACAGTGAGAAGCATAGTGATTTTTAATCCTCAACAAATACCTATCGGGGTAGTACAACGAAGAACAATGTTGTCGGGGCATGTGGCACTTGTGTTGGGAGAATAAAATGCATACGGGGTTTAGCTTGGGAAAGCTGCAGGAAAAAATGGCACTTGGAAGGTCTAGGCATAGATAGTAATATCAAATTAAGATGAATCTTAAAGAAATAGGATGGTAAGGTGTGGATTGGATTTATCTAGCACAGGATAGGGAAACGTGTTTGGCTGTAGTGAACACGGTAATGAAAATTTGGGTTCCATAAAATGCGGGGGATTTATGCACTTTCTGAAAGAATACTGTCTTATAAGAGGTACTCCTTTCCGTACAGTTGATTAAGGAGGTAACGCAAGAGATATCTTACGGCGACGCAGTTGATCGAGGCACTGCGCTGCAAGCCGGAAGGTCGCATGTTCGATTCCCGATGGTGTAGTTGAAAAATTTCATTGACAAAATCCTTCCGGCCGTAATGTGGTCCTGGGGTCGACTAAGCCTCTAACAGAAATGAGTACCAGGAATGTTTCCTGTGGGGTAGGGGTGGCCGGTGCATGGGGCTGACAACCCTACCACCATCATGTGCCGTTGGTCTTGAAATCTGGGAGCTTCGAACTCCTGAACCCCTCAGGGGCTGTCCAGGCTTGTAATGGGATTGGTTTATTACTAATTATGCAGGGATTACAACAGAACTGCATAATTGAACAGGATTTCAAAGTACATTCAGTATTTGAAATAATTATAAATCCCATTCGCATTAACATTTCCTTCTCTCCAAATGCTTTATAAAAAGAATATATCCCCTTGTAGCTACATTCAGCAACATGTGACCCGGACATTAGGGCTGGCCTTTCACATATTTTTCAAAACTCTTAGGCGCCACCGCCAAAATCTTCGCGCCAAACTGTTGACATGGAAAATTTTCAATACTGAGTCCCCATAATTTTGAAATAATCTGTGAAACGTTCTCCTATCTGCCGCTTTTTGCTTGGTGCGTGTGAACTGATAATCAGTTGTATACGTCATTGGAAAGTCCGCACAGTTGTGCTGATATTATTATTGTACCCCATTGTACAAAATCATCGATCCGGTCAACCAGGCACCCGGATCAATCATTGTGTGCAGCCCTGCATTAGGTTGTATTGCTTGTACGTAACTGTATTGACTAAAAACGAATAATGTATAATATTCAGTATATTTTGGGGGGTAAATCGCATTTTTATTACCCAATCTCTGTATAAATAGCCGCACGGTCTAAGGTGTTGGTCTGCGGCCCCTCGCCTGCTGAGATTTTGAGTTCGAATCCCAAAGGGGACATGGATGTCTGTTGTGAGTGTTGTGTGTTGTCAGGTAGAGATCTCTGCGACGAGCTGATCACTAGTCCAGAGAAGTCCTACCAAATGTGCTGCGTAGTTGTGTGTGATCTAGAAACCTCGTTAATGAGGAGGCCCTGGCCCACTGGGGGGGGGGGGCTTTCGCGCCAAAAAATTCTTTCTGTAAAGGGCAATTAGACTATAGCATTACAAAGACGTGGTCAGGTATCAGCGATCGGAGCGGGCTCTTCATAGCGCTTCATAAGGTTTCTAGATCACACACAACGACGCACCGCCGTCGGTAGGACTCCTCTGGACGAGTAATCATCTCGTCGTAGAGACCTCTACCTGACAACACACAACACTCACAACAGAGAGAAATTTGTGCCCCGGCGGGATTCGAAACCACAATCTCAGCAGGCCAGCGGCCACATACCTACACCTTAGACCGCACGACCACTGGGACCGGCATCTATTTGTTTGCAACAAATCAAAAAGTATAAACGGAACCTCATTACTTCCAGTTTAAGTGGTTGTACTGCAGTTTGTCGGATATTTATTTTCTGCATAGAAAGGAGAAGTAACTGCTTTTGTGCTGCAGCCCAAAACGTTATAGGCGACAGAAAGAACTAGTGACGACGACTACTACTACTTCTACTACTACTACTAACACTACTACTGCTACTATTACTACAACTGCTGCTACTACTATTACTGCTACTAATGCTGCTACTACTACTACTATTCCTACTCTTACTACTACCACCACCATTACCACCACTAACACCACTACTACTACTACTACTTCTACTACTACTACTACTACTACTACTGCTACTATTACTACAACTGCTGCTGCTACTACTATTACTGCTACTACTACTGCTACTAATGCTGCTGCTACTACTACTACTACTACTCCTACTGTTACTACTACCACCACTAACACCACCACCACTACTACTACTACTACTACTACTACAACCACCATTACTACTACTGCTGCTACTAACACTACTGCTACTACTACTACTACTACCACCACCATTACCACGACTATTAATACCACTAACACCACTACTACAACTACTACAGCTGCTACTATTACTACTACAACCACCATTACTACTACTACTACTACTAATGCTACTACTGCTGCTACTAATACTACTGCTACTACTACTGCTACCACTACTACTACTACCACTATTAACAACACTACTACTACTAATACTACTACTACTGCTGCTGCTACCACCACTACTAATACTACTACTAGTAGTAGTACTATTGCTATTACTACCACCATAATTACTACTACTATTGCTGCTACTACTACCACTATTAACACCACTACTAATACCACTAACACTACTACTAGTAGTAGTACTATTGCTGCTACTACTACTACTGCTACAACTACTACTGTTACTACTACTACTGCTATCACTACTACTACTACTACTAACACTATTAACACCACTACTAATACCACTAACACTACTACTAGTAGTAGTACTATTGCAACTACTACTACTGCTACAACTACTAGTGTTAATACTACTACTGCTATCACTACTACTACTAACACTATTAACACCACTACTAATGTCACTAACACTACTACTACCACCACCATTACTACTACTACTGCTGCTACTATTACTACTATTGCCGCTACTACTACTACTACTACTACTACTACTACTACTACTACTACTACTGCTGCTGCTACTACTACTTCTACTGCTACCACCACGGCCGCAAGGCCACCTAATTTCAGGCCCCAGCATCTTCAAATTTTTTCCCTCCACATTTTTCTTACTAATTACAATCTTTCCATTCTGCCGTCCCTAGCAGGTCCCTAACATCTCTGATCACCGCCTATATCCACGTGTCCTCTGGCATCTAACTGGTCGACTACCTTATATTTCTTCGTCCATGTACGATCTTCCTTGTGTTCTGGATCTATCTTTACTGCAGATTTGTATAGACAACTCCAGTCTACTGAGTTTAATGGGAGTCACAAAGCTTATATAGAGACAACTGGAAGACTCATTGTTTATCCCATAATTTTGCGCGAATATTCAATTGGTAGAAAATTAAAGAACATAATTGAATAAGCTAAAATTATTACATTGATTACATTTCGTAACTTTTAAAAAAATAAGAAAAATTTGGCGGTGTAGGCCGGGGTAGCTCAGTCGGTATAGCGACTCGCCACGCGCTAGACGGTTCGGGGATCAAAGCCCGCTGCAGGCGAGATTTTCCGCACTCGACCAGACCGGCCCTAGGGCCAACACAGCCTCCTATAGAGTGGGTACCGGGTCTGTCCCTGACATAAACCGGCCGGGGCGGGTTGATCACACACCCCATAAAGTGCCGAGGTTAAAGAAAGAATAGTGTAGCTCCCAATCTGGGCCAGCTTGGCCTGTTCTAGAGTGAACTGTACCTTTTACCGGAAGGTGGAAAACAGGAATTGACTAAAACAATTGACACTGAAGACTAAGGCCTTCCAAGATATCTCGCCTGTCATTGAAAGAAAAATCGGCGGTAAGCATTGTAAAAGATCGTAGTGCCTTCTGCTTCAGGGTCTAGCAGTCAACGAAGAGTCCAAGAAACCTTTGACTGAGAACAAAAGGAAATACGGCCCTTCGAAACGTCGGTATCTGTTTACGAACACACACGGCATAACATCCTAAGAGACAAATCTTCACCAATTTCGTCGTCAGCAACTTGAATCTCGTCCGAGACAAACGCAGCTTGTTCGTTGCCTCCGTTAGAGTGTGTGTGCGTTTGTGTGTTTGTGTATGTGTGTGTTTGTGTGTGCGTGTTTTGTGTGTATGTGTTTTGGTATTTGTGTTTGTGTGTCAGTATGTTTGTGCGTGTTTGTGTGTCAGTGTGTGTGCGTTTGTGTGTTTGTGTGTGTGTGTGTTTGTGTGTGCGTGTTTTGTGTGTATGTGTTTTGGTATTTGTGTTTGTGTGTCAGTATGTTTGTGCGTGTTTGTGTGTCAGTGTGTGTGTGTTTGTGTGTCAGTGTGTGTGTGTGTATATTTGTGTGTGTGTGTGTGTGTTTTGTGTGTCAGTGTGTGTGTGTGTTTTTTTTTGTGTCAGTGTGTGTGTTTGTGTGTCAGTATTTGTGTTTTTGTGTGTCAGTGTGTGTGTTTGTGTTTGTGTGTCAGTGTGTATGTGTGTGTGTGTGTTTGTGTTTGCGTGTCAGTGTGTGTGTTCGTGTTTTTGTTTGTGTGTGTGTGTGTGTTTATGCTTTTGTGTCAGTGTGTGTGTGTTTGTGTGTGTGTGTGTGTGATTGGGTCCCAAAATATCATTTTTGACTAAACATCTTGCAATGAAATGCTGTAGCACGAATTACAACTGTCACGACGGAATCTGTTCGCTTCGCAGTAAGTAAAGTGACGTAAGTAAATATGCAACAAGTGGCAGCACGATGAAGCTAGTACTGTCCTGCTTCCGGTAGACAAAGGAGCTACAGGGTGGTGGTGGGCCCTGCAAAGGTTCGCGCTGTCAGTCGCCGCACTGTCATCGCGGATAACCGGGTTCGATCTCAGATCAGTCCATGTGAGATTTGTGGTTTACAAATTGGCACTTGGACAAATTTTTATCCCAGAATTTCGATTTTCTGCTGTCATCATAGTTCCACTATTGCTTCTCATTTTTACTTAATTCGTCTGCCACCGATGCTAATGCACCGAGGTCAGAGACCGGCTTTCCAACCCTATGAAACCTGCAAGACGTAGGTACAAGTGACAACATAATGCTACAGTCATTATTGAAAGAGCTAAACTTTGGATTGAATATATCTGGCTCAGGATAGGGTCCAGTTACGTGTTTGTGTGAAAATGGCAGGGTACCTTCCGGTTACATAAAGAAAGGGCCTAGCAGGGTCCTTGTCATGGTATCTTCACACTGAATTGTGAAGCGTTTTGACAGTCCACACAGCAATGATACCCTGAATCAGCGCCAAATTCGTTTAAGAGACCATAAATATGAATGCGTGTGTAGAATTAAGCCAGTAGCCATCTAACTAACTAACTAACTAATAATATTTCCTTACCTAGTGAAGGAATTCCCCATGTTTTATGGAACCCGAAGTTTCATTTCCGCATTCACAACAGCCCGCCAATTTTCCTTATCCTGAGACATCTTAATTCAATCCAAGTCCTATCAACTTATGTTTTTAAGATGCATTTTAATATTACCCTCCCATCTAGCCCACCCCTAGGTTTTCCTGGTGATGTCCTTCATTCAGGTTTCCACACCTAAACACTGTATACATTTCTCTTGTTATTAAAACATAGAAGGCGTCAGACTGCGCCGTGCCATTTACGCCTCAACTAAGCTGATCCCCCGCCTAGCACTTATTATGGCGGTGGAGCGGGCGCCATACCTGCTTAGCTCAGTCCCGGGCCAGCGATCCAATGACCTTATATGTTTTGAGGCGCTGCCGCAAAATTGCGAAAAGCGACTGTTACCTGCTTCATATCTGTCTGTCTGTCGTCTATCCGCATCGAACAATTCGGCTTTCACTGGGCAGATTTTCATGCAATTTTATATTTGAGTATTCTTCGATAATCTGCCGAGGAAATTCCATTAAAATATGACAAGAATAACGGATACTTTACATTAAGACTTATGTACCTTAATAATATTTCGCTTAACTCTCCTTAGAATGACAAATGTTGCAGGAAAAAAAGTTGTACAACAAATCAAAAGGCACATTTTATATTCAATAACATTTTTTCCTAAAATCGTGCTCTTCGTGACATAATGTGGAAGAATATGGAAGAGTCAAACAGGCCACAGATGACAGTACGGCGCATTGCATACTAGATAACTAAGGCTACACACAAACACTCAGAATGTGTAATACGTTTTGTTTTTGTGTACCAACAAAGATTAAGGGAACGTGCCTCATTGTTACATTATACGCACATTGTCTGTCTTGTTCTGGTCTTCCTCAGTCTCTCGAAGCAAATCCCACGATTTCACCTTAAACCGTATCACGACCACATTGGTACATCCTCTTCAGTTAAGGACTCATTAAACATCCTGTCACTCAACGCCGATAGGGTGATTTACTAACAGCCTCATTACACAAATTATATATTTTATTTCGTACATCACAGTAGACGTGGGCAGGGTAGCTCAGTCGGTATAGTGACTGACTACGGGCTGGACGGTCCGGGATCTAATGCCGGTGGGGACGAGATTTTCCGCCCGTCCAGACCGACCCTGGGGCGCACCCAGCCTCCTGTACAATGGGTATCGGGTCTTTCCTGGCGGTAAAGTGAGGCCGTGGTGTGCTGCTGACCACTCACCCCCTTCTAGTGCCGCGGTCATGGAAGAGTAGAGCTATACCTCTACCCACCCTCTGGGCCACACCGGGCCTATAAAGGGATCACTTTGTGTATAAACTGTGTAAAAGGGATCACTTTACCCTTACATCACAGTAAGCACACTGCATCTTCTTTATAAACACCTGCCGTTTAACATCGCTTAAAGATTTAATCTTTGGTTACTGTTACATACATACATACATACATACATAACCCATAAATACACTCAATATATATATATATATATATATACATATACATATCAGACATTAGTAAACTTTCTACATATATCGACACGTCACAAGTGCCATCATCAGGAAGTCCTCTCAGTATCTAATGTAGCGCCCTCTAAATGGCGCATTTTACACAGTGCGTAAAAACAGCCGCACACGTGCGCATGCATTAAAGTCTCAGTTAAAACACAAAAATGTGCACAATACAAACACTAGAACAGCAGAACATATGTTCCATCGAACACCACACAGACAGCGACTGGGTTCTCTGCAGTCTTCACTCTCTGGTCAACCAGAAACCACCTCGAAACCCAAATATGGGTTCATTTCTGGTAAAGTTGCATCTGTGTGCACTTTGTGTTGTGCAGAAGCCTAACTACAGTGCAATGCACCATTCAGAGGGCGCTACGTTAACTACTGAGTAGACTCCCAGATGACGGCACCTACGACGTGTCGAAACATGTAGATTCACTAACGTCTGATGTTTACATATTTTGGTGCACGTAATATTGGTTATAAATTAATTGCTATGTAATGCGCGGTGCATGTGACGTTAAAATTTAAAAAATACATCCACTTTCTGGGCAGAATGGAGAGTTTCTGTAATGTTTTATCAGGTGGAAAACATAACAAGAAAGCTGCAATCAGTATGTGTAATTATGCTGAAGACCTGTGCGGAATAAACTGCGTAATATAAACTGTAAGTACAACACAATGAATGTAATTTGACGGAAAGGAATGTGGGTTTAGTATTTTACTGTCTTTTCTGGTTTTTTTTTGTTATAATCCAAAACATCTCTCCACCAACTGCAGTTCTAATTAGCCTATAATAGTCCTGTAATCGCAATTTGATGAAGAAATGTGTAAATCGATTCGCTTTCAGCCCTCTAATGAAAGGCCTCCTCCCTCCCTCTATATGTAAGGCGGGTGGCTGTAGAGGGCTCTAGCATTTCGTTCATAGATAAATGATTACGAACGGTAAGCAATGCAATATGCAGTTCATTAGCAGTACGCCCTGCAACACAACGCGTCGCTGTAATATAAGATGTTTACACAAAATTCGTTTCAAATTTTCAGCGGAATTACATGGAATTTTATGTTTATTTAGGAAGTTACGACAATTAATGCACATTCGTACTTAACAATACGGTGGAACACGTGGCACGTTGTTTCATATTCTGATGGCCCAAGGACCACCTTCCTTCTACACCTTTTTCTAGCCTTTGTCCATTATCCACAATCCATTTCATTACACACTACGCTGGTGAAGTGTCGTTAAATAAAGCACCAAGTATAAAAATAAAATTGTCCCTCTTCCTGATTAAGCACACCCTATGAAGTTGCATGAGCCGGAATGTCCCGGGTTCGATTTCCGAGATTGCATTGGAATTTTTCATTGCCATAATTCTTCCGGCCTCATTGTTGTCCTGGGGTCGACTCAGCCTCTAACAGAAATGAGTACCAGGGAAATCTGCTGGTAGGTAAAGGTGGCCGGTGGGTAGGGCTGACAACCTTACCGACTTCATATGCCGACTGTCTTGAAATTCTGGGAGCCTGAACCTCCTGGAACACTCAGGACCTGTCCAGGCCTGTAATTGGATTGCTTTAGCTCACCATGAATCTGTATGTGGAAGTAGAGATAGGGCTTCACTCTTTCTTAAGTTAGTAACTAGACGAAGTTGCCTTTTTCGGGTTCACATCCTAGCTTCTTTACCTTCAGCGAAGGATTCCCCTCTGCATATTGCGCAATATGCTTTAGGATCTCCAGATTAGGTTTAGACGGCGACATGTTATCCCCCTGTCGCGGATCGAAGCGTCATTCTCTGATCATCCATTGGTAGCCTAGTTTCTATTTTACGCGAAATTCCATAAAAATGTAAAATAAATGTAATTTAGTAAAATAAATGCGATTATACTTACAGGAATTTATTTACAGTAATCCTCTACTGTTATGTTCGTGACCTTTGGAAGTGTCAGCCAGTTAAGGCCTTAAAGACTAAAATTAACCTGAATTATATTTATAGATAGTTCGTACCGCGCAGTAAACATTATATCTCTCTTATAAAAACCAGTCAGTTAATGCTGTATAGGGAAATAATCAGTGTTTGTTCTCAGATCCACACAAAACACATAAATACACTCTGTGGGCAGAACGTAGAATTGTTGAATGTTAAACCAGGTGGTACATATAATGACCACTGAGCTTTGAAGGGTTAAATTCACTCTGTTCATCCATCCTTCTGTCGGTCTTTCTGTGTGCAAAAAACAAGTCGAAGATCGCCGGTCAAATTATCATAGAATCTTCCATTTCCACGATTTCGGGAGCGTATCGACATGTGGGATGGCATTGCGATAATAAGCAGTTCTAACGACAAATTTGCATGAAGACGTCGAATAAAATCTCATTAAATGTCCATCGAACGGAAAAAAAGTTTGGATCTAAGTGTGTAGGGAAGAACAGAACAAAATCTTACAGCCCAGTACAATTTTCTCGGTTCATGTTAGTGCTCTTCGCTACAGTGCCACAAAATACACCCTGTTTGGTCCACTTGCGAAAGTTTATATTCAACAATAACAATGGCGTTACGCGCTTGTATACAACAAATAACCATATTCTTACAAATCTACAAGAAACCTTGTGATATCTCATATTTTTGGTAGAAACTGAAAAATATTTCCTCCCAACTGAATTTGTTTAATTAAAATATTACTGAATAGGCTGCTGAGTCGTTAATTTACTGAAAGCGAAAGTGCCAGTTAGTTACGCTGTGTGTACATTCCCATCTTCTTCATGTCTAGCACACACGTTATTTACATATTTGGATTGACGATGTCACGATACTAACGTCCCCACACCCCGCCCCCCCCCCTAACGCAATTTCATATTACTCAATTCATGAGTCTCAAAGGATATCGTTATGAAGACCAGCCTCCATTTATATTCCCCTATAATCAATATTGCCAACATGGCGGCCGTCGAATTTTATTGTATGTTACGTCGCATTACCTACCGCATCATCTGCTTGTGAATTAAATTGTTATAGTCCAAAACAGAGACCTAAAATTCCAGATAATCACTTTAGTTTAAACCCACCTCTCTCGATAAAAAGGGTAATAAATCACATAGCCCACACCACACCTACATCAACGCTCAAAAATTCTGCGTTTTGTAGTCACAGTGTTTGGCCTACCTCTGCAGTAAACTGCGATTATGTCTAAACTGAATTTACTGGTTGGTGCTTGTAATTAAGATGCAGCGTGTTATCTATAAAGCAGGAACTTGGCTTTTGTATAAATTGTTTTATACTTATAAGAGAACCCAACAAATGCATGTTTATAAGTAATTTCAATGAGGTTTTTTTGATCTAATATAATTCAAAATGTGTATTTGTTTATTTATCATGTAAGTATGAAATATTTTAATGCACTGACATAGAACACATAAAAATCATTAAATGAACTTAAATCCTTACTTACCCACACAAAGGAACACATAGGAAACCTCTGTAATACGGAAATATAATATTATAAATTCAACAACTCCACAGTGCGGACATTTGTTAGGGGTCGTTTCTTCGAAAGCCGGACTTCAGACTAGAAGTCAGCATGCATCAGGAATGCCACCTAGATCAAGTTGTTCCGTGGTTTTCCTCTGACCCACGTCAAACTCCCACTTGGCAACTAAAATCCACTTCACACTGCAATTTTCTCGTGCCGCCCTCCGCAGAAAAATTAATTTCAAATTTTTCACCAAAACTCAACCCTCCCCATGTTATCAAAATTTCCACATAATGCAACCCTCCAAATACGAAATTTAAAAATGAACCCCCCTCCCCCATCCCAAGCTGTATTTCTTTCCTCAGCTGCGTAACCCAACCGTCCATCACTTTCCTCTCTTCATGTCTTAGAACTTCACCTCCCTTACAGCCTAAATTTGCCAGCAGGATAAACGGGCATTTCGTGAGTATTAGTTTTATCTTCATATGCAGCTGTTCTTTCTTCTTTTTAAGTGTTATTTAAAGACGCTGTCTGGTTTTAAAATTGCACAGTGTCGATGATAGACGAATAGTCATGGAGCATATGTAGAACGATATTGGCTATGGGAAACCCAAGTTAATTGGAGAAAACCCGGTATGGCTGTCACACTCTCCGCACAAAATCCCACATAGAGTGACCTGGAATTGAATTTGGTCCTTTTCAGTGATAGGCTAGCGACTAATACCTGAGCTTTGGAATGGCTTTCCGTTGTCACTGAAATATGGCATAGCACGGTTTCCTCTGAAAACCTGAGTGGTTATTTCTCTTGGGTTACCTTAGAAAACTGCTCGTGTTGGAACGCCTCTATTGACCAGCTTACGCTAAATTTAACACCATCACGCCTCAGCCGAGTGCTACTGTACGACAGACATAATATTCAATTGAATTTAGCTCTTTATAGCCTATTTTCGTTTTTATGGTTAGAGTGTGGACAAGAAGGTCTCTGTTCCTGTCATTTTCGTACCGTAATAACTGTTTCGATGTGGAAACGCAATTTGAAAACACAGCTTCACCTCGACGCACGATTCGCCCGCAGTGAATAACATTTCGCTTTATCTCTCCTCCTTTGTGCTATGGAAGATACTTCCAATTGGAGCGCAATGCGCCAGTTTAATGATAAAATTAAGGTAATGCTCGGTCATAGAATTAAGCGTTTTATATTTATTTAGGTTTATACGGGGAGTTTTCTTAACTCTACACTAAGCACGACTGAACAGTACACTACAGGCGGCGTCACCTCTCGCTATGCAACAACAGTGCCTCACAGTCTGTGGCGATCAGGCTCGCGCCCGCGATAAAAACGAAGACCCCCTGTAGAATACAGATTGTTGATGTACATTACGAGTGGTTTCCGTTTTAAGCTTGAACTCCCTGTGTCTCAACCGGTATAGTGACTAGCTACAGACTCAACAACGGATGATGCAGGGTTCGATTCCCGGCACGAATAAAGATGTTGCCTCTCTCCACGACTTTCAGGCTCTCTCTGTGGCCCCATCCAGCCTCTTACTCGATTTATACCGGGCGATGGGCTGTTTGCTTCAATAGAGAGGGAAATGAAGCTCAGCACTCCCCTCCACCTTGTGTCGAAATTAAAAATGCGTGGAGCCGTACCTCCTTAATTCTTCATGTTGTACGCTTTTAAGCAGAAGAAATGCTGTACTTAATTTTACGGTCTGTAGCTCAGAGTATCTACTGTCGAATGACAGGATAATGAACTTGAAGGGGTATGAACGAAATCGTTTGTGGCTTAGCTTAAAGTATCTGAAATTGAGTTATCCAATACTGCGAATATTTAAATGGGTAGCAGAAAAGACATCATGGGCAGCATAGAGTTGTTGGTTGGTTGGTTAAATAACATGTTCGGCATTGTATTAAGCCATCATCAGAGTGATAAAAATTATATAGAGAGTAAATATAATTAATTACAACAAAAAATTATGTCATTTTAATAAACCATAATTACTCTTCGCACAACTTTCTATAGACAGAAAATGGCTTAACACAAAAGCCTTAACATGTGACTGTATTAACTAACCAACTAACCTGCCCTATTGTGCAGAGAGCGCTCCTCCATATTATCCTTGCACTTAGCTGATCTTGGAGCCAAGATACAAAATCAGAACCTCCTAAATCCAAAGCTGGTGTGCCAAACAGTCAGTTTCATCTGTTTCTTTTCTCTCTGTCAGATTATTGTGCAAATTCTGTTCGTCTTGCAGGTATGTAGCTCACCTCTGGAGACGAGGCAAGAGACGCTTGCTAAAGAAGTACCGACTATACAAATATAGACGGCAGCAGCTGAGAGAACAGAAGCAGGCGGGAGAGGGGGCCACTACCCCGGTGATGGGGGCCATCACGTTGCACCAATACAGGGGCACCAATGGAAGCGGTAAGATGTAATTGTATCTCTTTAGGTACGAAGCCGTGTACTTTGGTAAATAAATACCGTCTCCGAGAAAGCTACAGCCTCCATCTTCAGAGCAGAAGGTAATGTTTCGGACATAATTTTTTCCTCTTTCTTCAGGTTAGAAATGAATATTTTGATGAATCGGAATTGTTGCTTTTTCGTGACGTGTTAGTTGTTTCGGAGTAGTACTTTGCTTACATCTACAGAGTAGAAGCTGCAGCCTTCCCGAATTATCTGTTACCTTCATTATCAGGATAAAAGTAATATTCTTATGCTGAAAATGAAGACAGGAAATTCCTCGAAAACGCTAGTACTTATGTAACAAACTACACGGCGTCACACTTCACGAGACGGAAGTCTTTACACTCACCGCAGTGGCAACTTCAGAAAACTCAATGAAGCTAAATTTTGGCCTTACATGTTCTTAGCCCCTCCCAGTTTACAGGGTCACAGTACTGAATAATTATGGTCTATTTTTGGTTGACGCATTTCGCATTTCGGTCAGTAGAGTGAATATCATAGGGACGGAAGACTTGGATTCGATTCCCGACAAGGCCTGAATTGCTCTTTCCCCACCACATTCAGCCTATCAATCGTCTATCTTATTGGCACATTCCTGCGACCTTTTATTTTAGATTCATTTTAATGTTATCCTCCCAAATATTCTGTTCGCTTCTCCCGACCGAAACGTCGTAACCATTTGTCATCTCCCCATGCTTGCCCCGTTTCATGCCCCTTCACTTGTGGTCACTTGGCTCGCTCTGCCTGTGGCCATATTTGCATATGGAAACTGTTTGCGCGCTGTCTGTAATCCCTCTCTGCATATATCTACATACATATAGCAACCAATCTGCCATCCCATAATCCCATAATCATGTTCACACCATTACACTAAACAGCCATCCATAATCACGAAAGATCTTAGTACATCCACATCTGTTCAATTAATTGTTGGTCAATTCATTGATCTGCCCTGCTCTGAAATTTGCTGCCTCCTTTCTTGGTTCAATACCTTCACCCTTCTACCGTTTGCGTCCCGATCCAAGGATACGGTACAAAAATTCGCTAATTAACATGACCACTTTTCTTTCTGTCCGTCTATGACAGCTGTAGAGTCGCAAGTTGGGGTCTTTTTGTACTATTGAAACTATTATAAAACCCTGCTTTGCCAAAAAGCGAATGCGCGTACGCGAACGCCCCTGGAAATTTATTTTATATACTTAAGCAATAAGAAAATTTACTGCATCTTTAAACCATATTGCGCAATATTTGTTTTTTTTATTTTTTACAAAAATTGTGCCGATTTCATAATTTTATCTTTTTCTCGTTTTTTCATAAAACATGCGATAACATTTAAACAACGACGCCATCATTTAAAGATTAAAACTGGAGATTTTCACTGAAATCAGTAAAGTCAAATTCTGGTGAAAATCCGAGAGCAATAGCAATAGACTTAAATTAAAGCTTACGCTCGCTTCTGTGAGCACATCCCAAAAGTAAACGACTCGCGCAATTTGCCTGATGTTTATCCGACCAAAAATATTTCACGCATAGTTCCTAGAGGGACCTGCAACACGCCCTTCCTGTTCGGTACGGTTTTCCCATACATCGTACGAGGCCTGTCCTTAAAATATCCAGCCGTTTTGAATATCTCGAGAACCGGTTAAGTGGCCTTGATATAACTTGGCAGCCAGTCAGAGGAGACCTTACTGTGAACTGTCACTCTCCCTTGGGGCTAGTCAGTCGGCAGTGAGACGCCGTTGACTGAGCTTGTGTAATGTGTGACCGTCGCATTCACAAATATCCTCCCTTTCAACGGCGATTTTAGCTTTGAGAAAAGTCGAAGTCGCAGGGAGCCAAATCTGGGCTGCAGGGAGGCTGACAGACCTGAGTGATGCGATATTTTGTCAAAAACGGCTGCACGAGAACTGTAGAATGGGCAGGCGCATTGATGCATATTTGCTTATCTGTTCGCTCTGTCAATGGGGATGCGTCGGTCATACAGTACACAAAGCTCAGTCAACGATGTCTCACAGCCGACTGACTAGCCCCACGGGAGAGTGGCTGTTCATGGATGAACAGTAAGGTCTCCTCTGACTGACTGCCAAGTTACATCAAGGCCACGCGACCCGGTTCTCGAGATATTCAAAATGGCTAGATACTTACAGGACAGGACTCGTATAATTTTCATGGGGATTAATTAGTGACAATGGATGGTGTCATACCTTTAATACCATTCGTACATTTCCCAGATTGTTAATATAACTAACTGCTTCAACAGCTAAGGGTTATTTAACCCGCACTGTAACCTTCAGTACTACGGCCTGATCCTGATATTTCATTCAAGTCAAATTGGTTCGCATGTAGGAGGCAGAAATTATTCTGTGGCAAAGAGCTGACAGGAAGCTTAAAAAAACCGTTGAACGAAAACTCGATATGAAGAATACTGGTGCTGCGATGGGTTCAGAGGGTTTTCGATTGGGTTTTTACACAGTCACGTACATTTCCTGTAAAGCGAATCAATCATGAAAGCCATTTTCTTCTCCTCAAGGCTACTCCACTCTGTAGTCAAAACCATTCAGGTACCTCTGTTCTTCACTCGACTCTTCGCGCGTTATTTTAGTTCCCGGTTTTCTCTGTAATCTTCACGTGCGTGAGTGCTCAAGCCCTGTCTCTATTCACGTTATGTATCAACTGGCGAAGTGCGCCGGTCGTCACTATTCAAATTGCAGTTGAGGAAAGTTTCGACGTCTAAACACATAGTGTCTTGTTTCATGCAGTTATCCTGGGGGCACGCAGTGGCGCAGTTGATTGAGGCACAGCGCTGCAAGCCGGAAGGTCGCGGGTTCGATTCTGGATAGACCCATTGCAATTTTTCATTGACATAATCCTTCCAGCCGCACTATGGCAGTGGGGTCGAAGTAGCCTGTAACAGAAATGACTACCAGGAATATTTCTTGGGGATAAAGGTGGCGGGTGTATAGGGCTGACAAACTTACCATTTTCACGTGCCGACTGTTTTGACATCTTGGCGCCTCAACCTCCTGGGACCCTCTGGTCCTGTCCAGGCCTGTAATGGGATTGCTTTACCTTTTGTATACCTATCGTGGTATGAGAATTAGAAGAATTCGTCACTTAAAACTTCGTGAACTAAAATTAATTTCGATGACACAAAACTTCAGTTCCTACCTCACAGAAAGTCCTCTATTGGCATCGCAAAGATCAAACGGTTAGTGCTGTTTAGGGAAATAATCGCCACTTTCGTTATCTTACTGTGTTAAAGCATTTGTTACATACATTAAGCAAGCTTTAGAGGTTAGTATCGATATTCGTTAGGTGCTGTCCGTGGCCACCTGCATCACCACCTGCACCACCACCACCACCACCACCATCACCACCATCACCACGGCTGTCACACAGTCAATCCTACCAGAGATGTGGCTTCTTCCACCGGTGTCGTGACTTCGTACCCAGACGGCCCTCCTGCAACTGTTGTCATGACAGCCACAAACGATGGTGGGGGGAGTCAATCAGGTGCCCCCAGAGCAAGTCCAGAGATCACGGATATTGACCCTACTGCGAGCCCGAAGCGACCTTCGGGGAGGCTGCTGCGGGTACCTTCTGTGTCCAACGGCTGGAGCGAACCGACAGGCGGTAATGAGGTGAGTTGTGACCCTATGCTGAAATCTTTACGCTTAACGGAGTAGAAGAATGAGAATGAATTAAAAGAACTTTTTTTATTTGTGCCTCTCACTGTATATTGTTAGGAAAATAAATCGCATAACAGATGCACTAAACACAGTGAATATTCGAGGTCCATAAAATTAGGGTGTTTCTTGACTAGCTGATGACACCTTAGCTTCTCAGGAAGGATTCTATTTGGTGGAGCTGACTAGTTAATCATTCATTCAGTCAGTTATTTATTTGGTTATTTACATGTGTAAATTTGTCTTACCTCTGTTACCTTGCCTAGGTCGTATCTTTCGACTAAAATAAATGCTACCTTTTTCAGGGCGGAAGTCAGAATCTGCTCAGTCCGACAGGGAACAGCAATCAGCAGAGGAGACCCAGCAGTGTCATGTTCAGTGACGTGGTGCTCTTCCACGGTGGAGGGAACAATGGCAACGGCGACACAACGAGGAACGTCTGTTCCAGCGAGAAGATGACGCAGACCGGCGACGACGCCCCGTGGCCGGTACATGGCACTGCGGCAGCGGGTCAACAGGTCGCGCCTCAGCAACAGGTACTGCAACAAGTGGAGGAACGACAGAGGCCCGACACTTTGTTGTTAGAGACAGGTGGCTGGCTGTTGTAGGCACGGTCATGAACTGTCTGGTAGCGGGATTTGAGCTCCTCACAGCAGTATTGTTGAAGATTTGTGTCTTCTGTGATGTTACGCTTTTTCGATCTTTAATATTTCCTGAAGTTTCGGACGATGTTAGAAAATTTCTTCTTGAACTGCTAGACCTTGAAGATGGAGACAGCACGATCCTTCGAAACTTCGGTAAATACTCGGCCAACGAAACGGTGTCACATCCAAGAAGACCTGAATCCTTAACCACCCAATTCCAAAAGATTCTACGTGTTTTCTGACGAAATTTGGAACTATTAATTTGTCGATATGCACTCTGCTCAATTGACTTAATCTAGTTATGCTAAGCAGCCAAATTAAATAAGACTCCTTACTTTGGCCGTTCATCTGATGGATACACAGAGTTTTTTATCGCTGGACTGAGCACTTAAATAATTTTTTATCGCTATGGAAAAAAGGCTTCCTCCGTTCTACGGCGAGTAGTCTGGCAATAAAAATACTTCCTGCAAAACCAGTTTCTGACATACTGTGGTTTGAGGAAAGTATAAAACACTGGTAACGTCTAAAGGGTAATTCTAAATATTACTGAAGGCCATCACCTGCACTTCCACGCTTTTTTTTCGTAATCGGTTTTGAAAGAACACATTTCTTGTGACTTAGAAAGTGCCATTATCTTCCCGTTCTTCATCAGTGGTTTTCCTTTTAATATTGTAAGGTTCATAATCAATATAACAGACTTCGCTTTCCGAAAGATTCAGAACATTTCTAGACCAGCTGAGCTCGTGTCAGCTTGTCAGTGAGAACTCTTTTCTATGAAGTTAATTAATTAGATCCGCATAACCGTCAAGTTCAAAATTCAGGGCGGAAGCGGTGTCTTCTGAAATATATTTTCGTGATTTTCCTAATTCCTTGGAGAAAAACACCCGGAAAATGCCTCACGATAAGCTATGGTCACTTTAAAGTCGTTA
>Ga0123354_10004029_pt1 | contig 20628 bp, 16 predicted proteins | sample TergutLab28metaG_2_FD_97872 | JGI IMG/M metagenome (GOLD analysis project Ga0123354, IMG submission 97872) | Labiotermes labralis P4 segment gut microbial communities from Petit-Saut dam, French Guiana - Lab288 P4 | ecosystem: Host-associated > Arthropoda: Insects > Digestive system > Gut ...
AGATTTTTTATTCTGTGGGGTATGAAAGGACATTGCTAACGTCTTTTCAGTACTGACAATAAGATTGTTCAGTGTAAACCATGTTTGCAAATCAGTCATAACATTATTTAGTTTATATTGGAGGTTGTTTGTATTCTCATCTGTTACTAATATGTTTGTATCATCTGCAAACACTGTTTTAGTACCTGTAATATTTAGGGGTAGATCATTTATGTATGAAAATAGTATTGGACCAAGAATCGACCCCTGAGGCACACCATGTTCAATTTCCTTTGTAGTCAAGACACGTATTCCTTTATCTGCAGTATTAATTTCCACACATTGTTTATGGTGTGATAGATATGATTCAAACCATAAGTTTGCCATGCCTCTAATGCCATAGGAGTGTAATTTAGACAATAAAACTTTATGACTTAATACATCATAGGCTTTTGTTAGATCTAAAAAGATTCCAATTGGATTAAATTTTTTTTCAAAAACTTTCTGTGTACTTTGAATAAAAGTCTGCAATGCTGTTTCAGTAGATTTCATTGTCCTAAAGCCATGTTGTGCCTCAGATAACACTCCATTTCCTTTTATGAATGCCCCTAGTCTATTATATACCAACTTCTCTAACAGTTTTGAGAACACTGATAACAGTGCTATTGGTCTGTAGTTTTGTATATCCTTTTTATCTCCTCTTTTATGTACTGATACTACTTTTGCTATTTTTAGTTGGTCTGGGAAGATCTTTGATTCTAGGGATGCATTGTAAATGTTGGTTAAGGGTTTCTTTAGTTGCATTATGCACTGTTTTACCACACAATCAGGTATTTCATCAATTCCAGCTGATGATTTATCCTTAAGACCCTTAGCTACTTTTTCACTTCATTTTCCGTTATTGGAATTAAAAACGTAGTTTTAACACTTTCTTTTATTTTTAAATATTGTCTCTCAGAATTTGGCATAACCTTGCTAGTTTTCTTTAATAGTTCCTTTGAGATTTTACAGAAGTAGGAATTAAATAATTCAGCCACACTTTCTGGGTTTGTAATTTCTTCAAAATTCCAGTTTATTTTAATATCTTGTCTATTTGAGGAAGTTCTCCATGTTTCCCTGTTTATAATCTGCCATAATGGGATATGGAAAATGTACATATTTTTTGTTGCTACAGAATCATGCTGACTGAAGCATACATGCCAGTGGACAAGGTGATGGCTTATTATGGAAACAAATCAAACCCAATTGCACACTTTCCATTCAACTTTGCTTTAATATCAGCAAGCCAAGAGAATATCAGTGCACAAAGCATATACAGTGCAATCAGCACTTGGATGGATAACCTCCCTGAAGGGGCTTGGCCTAACTGGGTGGTAAGTGTATTCATTTTCCCATGACCCATTGTGTACAGACAGAACTCTTTTACCCATGATGCACTAAGAACAAAGCTGAAGGTGTAAATAACCTTCACATTTTAAACTTATATGTCCACTGTTACAACATGTAAGTCTGCCAATGAATGCCATTTTAAGTAATTTCAATCCAATCTCCATTACCAAACCATATCTCTATTGCCTCAGGAATGATCACATTCAAAAACATTTCCTCATAACGTCATAGGCATAAATGGTATATCATTCCTACAGGGCAGTGTGACCTACTATGTTCAACTAGTATATTATTAGAAGTGTGTAAATCATAATATTAAAAAATTGTGTTTAAAATTATTTTGTCAGGTTTACAAATTATAAGGAATCTTTTAGAATGGTGCAATATTAGAGTAGTTCGTGTGCATTTACACATGCATTCTGAATAAACCTTGCACAAGATTTGCCACTAAGAGGATAACCTCTGTGGTACATCCAGAATTCAAAATATCCATTGCCAATTTAATAAGCTTCAGCAAATTCATGGAAAATACTGAAAGCAGTGTAATCCACAAGTTAACTTCTCCATCATTCAAATCCTTTGTTCCACAGGGGAACATTACATGCATATAACAATGTAGAAATATAATCCGGCATATATTGGCTGTAAAAGGTCAGCCATTTTTAAATTAGGTAACAAACTTTTGACTTCGCAATGTTTGTCCATCTAAGGAACTGTTTATTGATGTACACTGTAATTATCAATGGCTTTCTTCTGCTTGTTATATAGCTTTTGGTATTATACATATGACACTAATAGGTTTTGCATTCACTATTGAGGTGCATTTGCAAAATTGCAAAAAGTGAATATCAGCATAGACGATCTGTCTGTCTGTCTGTCCGCATGGAACAAATCGGCTCTCACTGGATGGATCTGCATGCAGTTTACCAGTATTTTCAAACATCTGTCAAAAAATTGAAGTTTGATTAAAATATGACAAGAATAACTTTATGTAGACACATGCAAATTTATGATGTCTTGCTGAATTCTTTGTAGAATGAGGGATGTTTCAGAAAAAAGTTGTAAAGAAAATCAAAACACTCATTTTACATTCAATAACTTTCTTCCAAAAATCATGTTTATGAAATGTGGCCTAGACAGGCCACAAATGACAATAAAATTCAACACCTGTACTTTGCATTCCAGATAACTAAGGCTATAGACTCACACTCAGAATATGTAATACTTATAGCCCCTGCTGGCATGGAAAAGCAATATGAACATGCCTCAATGTTAGGTTTACACACATATGCCAAGTCTTGTTTATATCTGTTAAGCAATTAATATGTGGTGACTACAGTGAACTTAATAAAATAAGTGAAAACCATGTTGGATTTTGCCCTACACATGTCATTTAATTTCTATGATATTGAGAAAGCAAAAACCAGTGTTTTACATAAAAATTACATCCCTGATATATAGTTATCTCATTCTGACAGATTGGAAACCACGACAATTCTCGTGTGGCAACCAGGTTTGGGGCTGGATTAGTTGATGCACTCAACATGATAACACTGTTGCTCCCTGGAACACCAACCACTTATAATGGAGAAGAAATTGGCATGGAGGATACTGATGTGTCTTGGGAGCAGACTAAGGACACAGCAGGAATAACCATTGGACCAGAGAAATACAAGCTGTTTTCAAGAGATCCTCAGCGCTCACCAATGCAATGGAATGCAGGAATAAATGCAGGTCTGTGCAAACCAAGACTCTATATATAGAGTAGATAATACAAGACTACCTTTCTCTACAACATCTTTCTAACTGAACACCATAAAATTCACCAACTCAGAAAATGTGTAAGGACACAGTATTTCAAATGGGTACTTCTAGGTGACTAGCCATTTGGAAGACCAAGAATGAGGTCGGAGGACAATATTATTTTGGCCCAGGATTATGGCCAGTGATGGATTTGTTAATATCATGCTGAATTCTTACCCAGTCAAGTTTCCTTCACCCAACTGGTCTCATATTTTGACATGTAAAATCTGTCAACTTGTGTATCTGTGAACATAACTCAGTAAAATCCACATGCAGGATTCTCTGATGCCAACCAAACCTGGCTCCCAATCAACCCCAACTACAGGACAATGAATGTGGAGTCTCAGTTCAATGCAAAATTCAGCCACATTAAAGTGTACAGATCGCTTGTCCTAGCACGAAAAGCTGAGGCCATCAAGAATGGTGGACTGGATGTTCAAGTCCTAGAAGATTCTGTGTTGGTCTACACTAGGTATGCAACACTGGGATTACTGCTCTTAGAAATCAAGAGACCTGCATTACACAGTACATTTCTAATCACATCATTATTATCATTATTTCTACAACTGTACGTGTAATTCCTATAAGAGTTCTGTGCTTCTATTGCCCCAGTATGCAAACAAATTTATGCATATTGTCCCTACTTTGTTCTGAAAGTTAAAACAGGAGAAGGGGAAGGGAAGTGTGGGAAAATGCCAACAAAATTAGATGAAAACATGATAAGAACTTCAAAGAGATTGAGGCAAAGATGGCTCAAATTCCCTGTCATGTATTTGAACAGTTTGCTGATATGGTTAAAAAAAAATCTAACATTTCACCTGATTTTAGCCTTTCAGATATGGAGAATTAAGTTTTTATTGACAATGATCTCTTTTTAGCCATTAACAGTGTTTTAAATTTGCTGTTAAACAGGCAATATGATAAAATTAAGCTGGCACCATGACAGATAAGCTAGCCATGTAAACTGGGATGCTGTTCCAATTTCAGGGTGAAAAAAGGTTTCCCTGGTTATGTGGTGGTTGTAAACTTTGCACAAGATACAGTGACAGTGGACTTAACTAGATTTGACCATGTGCCACATGAGTCTTCAGTTTATCTGTTCAGCACTACGTACGCACAGAGTTTCACTACCACGTAAGTGCAAATATACATATAAGTCCTGGAAGCAATGTCACATCATTCACTTACTACTTGAAGTATATGATAGAAGTTAAATGTCTACCTGAAAAAGAGCATAAGAACAGAACCACCTGATATTTCATCACATGGACAACCAATTAAGCAACAAAAGAGTGAGTACACTTTGTGAGATACTGGCAGACCCCCGTATCCACAGTTTCAGTTATCCGTGGTTTACCCCAGCCTGAAAAAATTTGGAAAATTAAAGAAATAAACGGTTCATAAGTTGCAAAATGCGCACCGAGCGAGAGCGGGCCATAACATGGTGAAATCCAGCAGCCCAAACATGCTCAGTACTTGACTCATCTTCCTTTGTCCCCATACCCACGCTTCCCCACAAACTTGCCACCATTCTGCTTCTAGCGTTCTCGCTGTTCAAATTAGTTGCCGCATTATCACGGTGTTTGTGTTCAGAGAGCCCTTATTTACCATAGTAGTGGCCCCAAAGCGTAAGGGTAGTAATGCTGGTAGTGCTTCTAAGCCTAAGAGAAGCCGTGATGTCCTTTCCATTAGTGAGAGTGAAAATTCTGGATATGATTGAAATAGAAAAACATTGTATGTGGAGACTGCCAGGTTGTATGGCAAGAACAAATCTTCCAGTCATGAAGTGATGAAGAACAAAGAAAGAATTCATGCTAGTTTTTTTGTTGCACCGCAACTGCAAAATTTACTGCTATAGCGCGGGATTAAATGAAGTTGGAAAAAGCCTTACATTTCTGGGTGGAAAACATGGTTTTTATTGCTTCTGCAGTGCTTTGATGGAAAAGTGTGATTTTTATTGTTCTGTCATCCCTTGAAACTGTATTATACTGTACGGTACAGGTACTGTATATTTTCATTGCTCTATCGTCTCTTGAGAATTAGGATAAAATGTAAGAATCCCATACTTTCATACATATGAGAAAGTACACTGTAAATGTACAATGTAGAGTACAGTACACTTTTTTATTACATTATTTAATGTTGATAATGTCTTACTGTGCATAATTTATCAAGTAAACTTTACCATATTTATGTATGTTACACAACTATCACGATACATATAGCGTTCTGTATTATCCACGGTATGTCTTGGAACACATTACCTGAAGGTATGGGGGTTTGCCTGTATATCAAGAAATGACCTCATTTAACCTCGAGTAACTAAGGTATACTGCTGTCATCACTACACTGGACCTCAGAGCAACGCAGTACCTCACAGATTTACAGATATGTTGCTGTCACTACATATGACCTCAAAGAGTAGCAGATACATTGCTGTCATTACACAGGACCTCAGTAAGTAACAGGTACATCACTATCATTAGGCAGAACCTCACAAAGTAACAAATATGTTTCTGTCATTACAAAGAACCTCACACAGCAACAGGTATGTTGCTGTCATCAATGCACAGGAAATTACACGCTTGTGCCTTTCATATCTGGTTAACTTTCAACCTCATGTAAATAGGTTATAGTCGTATGTCCCCCATGAGCTCTTGCTTACAATGATAGAAGTGATGCTCAAAAATTCTACAGAATAAAGCTAGCGTTCTATTACAGAATGAGGATATCCAATTCTGCAGTCAAGCTGCCAGGGCAAGGAGGAGTGGTGCTTACATTTGCACCAGTGTTCCCAGAAGAAACCATCTCACTGTAACAGTTCAACTAATGCTGAAAATGTTTTATTTTCATGTATACAGCTTACTAAAAGCAAAATAAAATGTTTAAATACAACTGGAATGTTCTGTTCCACATTTCTGGACATTCACCAGCTTAAAATGCAAAACAAGAATGGTATACAATACACTACAAAAGCAAACTTCACAATATGTACCTATGAAGGCACATTTTACAATAAAATGTGACATTTATATATCTTTTATTTTTTAAAACAAGTATAGCAGTTCTACTCCAGTTTAGGAACAAATGTTGTGACTAATGCCCCTCTGGCTGTCATAACAACAGAATCTCTGTTCAGCTTTGACCTGAAAAATAGAGAAGAAATTACTGAATACAGAACACTATAAAGTATAAACTGTTTGTAACACATATTTCACAAACAATAACAACAAATACAAAGACAAATCTTACAGTTGGCCATTTCACATGCACTTATGATGCAAACTTCAGCATACCACCACCATCAAAAGTGGCTCATGTTTCATATTTTAGAGGACCTGACTTCAAGTCTTAGCCTGGAGAAGGGCCATTGTGACTGACCATTTTTACACTTTTCCTCAGTCCTTCAGGGCTCACCAACATTTAGTGCCAAGGTTAAGAATGCATGGTGCTACACCCCTCCTGCCAGCCTCCATAGCACGAAGTGATAACTTTACCTTTACTGAATTTTTGCAGTTCTCTGATGGATTAAATCAGGTTGTCAAACAGGCTGCTGCCCCTGATGTCTACAAGCATGCCTTTTCATTGCTTTTTGCAATACATAAGAACCATTTATCTCTCTCTTTGATCTATATGCCAGGCAGTTATGACCAGAATTTAGATGGCAGACTAGTCTACATCCACCAGTGTTCAATGCATTGCAACCATTTAATTCATATACCAATTACTATGCAGGACTGATGCTGCTCTTCGTAATAAGTAATTCACACTTCAGAATTATAAGAAATAGGCAGGTCAATTATATCAGTATATTTTGAGAACACCTTGGAGGGGGGGGGGGGGGGAAAAACATTTTACAAGGGAGGGTATAGAAAAGGCCCTCTTCTTTTTTTTTTTGCGAACGGGGGGGGGGGGGGGGGGGGGGAACATACACTTTCACAGGCAGGTATATGAAATGTCCTCTCATCTATTTGCTATGTTTGGGCAAGGTCAGCTCTGATACACACACAATTACAGAACACTTGATGGATGAACCAAATTTTACCACCCACAGGGCTGAAATTTTAATGAACCATTGAGAAATTAATCACATACACAAAATAAATGTTATGCTTGATTAATTTACCCACTGTCAGATTACAACAATTTTGTTGTTCTATGTAGTCCCTATTAATAACGAACATCACTCATGGTAACAATGAAGCACAAAGTTTTCCCCCCAAGCTCTAAACCTATGGTCATTTAAAAAAGACTATAAGAATAGCATGCACTTTCTACACAGCTAAGTTAACAGTACTAACTTTGCTTTGATGCGAGTGCTGTTGAAATTCGAGCTCTTCATCAAGACAGTCAGCTCCTCTGGCACATACTTCAGTTCACTGAAACTGACTGTGACTTCCTCATCTGCTGTGTTGAAAGCAACTAAGTACCCAGGGTTGCCGCTCTTTATCCTGCAACATACATGCATGATGACTGAAATATGGCCCTCTCACACCTCAGTATGTATTCAGAATGTAGTTGTATTTCTAAGTACATCACACCACTTGACACCAAGCTCTATCTTGAAGAAATATGAGTGCAGTCCAAAAATTTTGATGGTATCACTAGTACATAAAAACAGTTTTCTATTTCACACACTTATTTTTTCATATGCACCTCCAAGGGACACACAGCCTCATTTATGTAACATCAGTCCCACATCATGCTACACTTTGTTAGTGTTCTGCTCTAGTACCATAATTCTGCACACCACCAAAAACTACATTCTGCTTTCTGTTACTGGTTAAGTACAGAGCAAACTACACATACAGAGAAACTCCCTCCTCCAATTGCAACATCATTTCTTCCTGTTGGTACAGTGAAATGCTGGCCAGACAATGGGATGGCATGGGTCAAGTATTAACAGAGACTGTTGCATTTCTTGTGTTTGTGTCCAACTATGTTGGGATATATCAGACCTACTAAACAACATACGGTTCTTAGTACAAATCTGAGTTACAGACATCTTCAGTGAAAATATGCACCACTACACACAGCAGAAACTCCAAGCAATAAACATTATGTGTGGCCTGTCATGGTTCCTGGTACTGAAAGAGTGCAGTTTATATCTCTGGAGAAAAAAAAAACCCAAAAAAAGAGTTTCCACACACCATGAAAAGTGTTTAGATATTAAAACCTGGGTATGTTTTTTTAGAACTCTTACAAGGTGAACCCCAACATGTCAGTAAAATTGTTACATCACTGCAAAATGTGCCTGGAAGTTAAAAGACACCACTTTTAGCAGTCACTGTACTATGAGGTGAGGCAAGTAAACTAATTTAACTGGCTACATTTTTTTGAGCATGCGCATAACCTCGTATTATACTATGTGATATGCTGCCTTCTTATTTGACTGAAGCTGCCACCTGGCCAGTATCACACTCTACAGACAAGGTAATGTGCAAAGAATTCTTCTTCTACTTCTGTCCTTTAACACTTGCATCTGTAACCGACTGTCTTACAAACATTTCTAACATAACTTGAATATATAAAAGTCATAACAACATAAAGCAATTTAAAACAATCCTCATGCAAGCTTATTCTTACCAAACCCTTTGCAGCATGAAATGAGAGAGAGACAAAATTATAAATCACACAAACATCAAGTGATTACAACAATACTCCCACATTATACTCAGTGTGTAATTTTTACTGATCCTTTATGAACATTACAGGGGAAATAATTTTAATTAAATTTTAATGCATTATGTATGGGTCAAGACAGAAGTACGATTCAAATACCATGTGCAGCATACAGGACATATTTTAAGCCACTTCTGAACAATGTATCATCTACACCATGCAGCAAGAGTGGCCTGAAGGTCACACATATTGACAAGACACATACAAGTGGTCAAAGAATGAACACAAAATACCACTTAAGAACATTATTGTGTCTAGTGGTCAATACAGCACAATTATGGATTTCATGTTCATAGACAACAGGATGTGAAATTTGCAACCAAGAAGAAATGACCAAGCAGGCAGTGCCATCATCATATGGGGATCATAAACTCACATGCCACTACAGCTGACAGAACAGTTAGAAAGCAGAAAAGGTTACAGGAAGGCCTGGAAGGGTCGGGGAACAGACTAGTTCAGCGTCAGGCTGATAAGACTGGGCTTAGTTCAGTTCTTGTTCACAGCAAATAACTGGACAAGTTGCTGCTAGGCTTAGAACTGGTTGTTGTTTGAGCACAGTTGAATACAGTAAAATTGTTGGGAACTATAGCTAGCTGACGGTAGAGTTGGGTTTCAGTGAGTTTTAGTACAGTCTATTGCATCATTTCACATTATTTCAAAGAATTCATTTAATGTGCAAGTTCCTTTCCATATCCCAGTAAATGAGGACAAACTACAATCACTACAGTGACTTTTCCAGCACACACACACACCAACAAGACTTAACTGTCACAACCAAAAAGCCTGTATTCATTACATCTGTGCTGGCTCCAAAAGCACTGTAAAGAACTATAAATATGATGTTACTGCTAATGTCACAAGCAGCTTGGAAAAATGGATTTCAAGGAGTTGCTCTAATTGAGGAAGAAGCAGCTGTACATTCTTCTTTATGAGGGACTTTTAGGAACTTCTAGAGTGAGGTACATACCTGGTGAAAGCAAACACTGTGTCGTTTCCAATTACAGCGAATTCCCTTGTACCATACATGATGGACGGTGTACTACGAGCTTCATTGAGTTCTCTGTACAATGATAAACTGCTCCCAGCAGTTTCTTTCTGTGCTTTGACATTAACAGTTTCATAGTTCTTACTTGTTTGGTACACTGGAACAACATCACTGAAATCTGGAAGTGACAACAAACCTCTTTCTATAACATTTTTCTATATCAGACCAAAATGACACAGCCCTAAAGCATTAAAATGATCACTGTTCACACCAATTATAGGGTCTACTAATATGTACGCGCAACTCTGCATGTTGTACATACCTGCATAAGTAGCATTACTCCATGACATGACACACCTGGCACGATGTTCTCCAGTACTTGCATCTTCCATACCAATCTCTTCTCCATAGAGGGTGATGGGTGTTCCAGGTAAAAGCATGGCAATCATGTTTAGTCCATCTACATAATCATCAGACAGGCGGGAAGCAACTCGTGACGACACAGATGTACTCAGCTGAAGGGTAAAACCAAGACAAGAAGACCAGTTTTTAAAGCATGTTCACTTCTCTACAGTGAGCCTATTACAAGCCTCCTGTCCATCCATCCATTTGCCTCTTTTGCATAAAATGTGGTAGTCAAGCATTTTATTAAAAAATTGTCAAAGCACATCATATTTTCATTTATACTCAACAATTTTAGTGATGACCGTACTAAAGTATCTTGCATTGTTGTGTGCACAAGCACTTGCATCCCTGTTCCATGCACATGCGTGAGTGTGCGCACAATTCAGAGCACACTGGAATTCCTGACTTATGGAGTGATAAAACACACTACAATAATTACACTATGTCTACATTTTCTAACTAGTTTGTAATTTAACTACAGCATTACTTCAAACACAATATTCACAAATATTACATGGCTTAACAAAGTTGTCTTGACTGCCGACAGTTATTACAGAATGTAAAGTTACAAGGAAAATAACTGAAGTTACAAGGGGGTGCTGATAAGTCCTTAGCCTGACCTACTTCCTGATGTCGTAGAACAGAATCCGTAGTGTTGTTGGAAAAACGGGTCTGTTCATGTGCTGAACTGCAAGTCTTTTCTTGTTACAGAGGATGAAAGGTAGCACGTCAGGCAATGTGTGCGATTTCAACAACATAGAAACGCAAGCTGTCATCAAGTTTTTTTCCCCCCCATGCAAGGCAAGGTGCCGAAGGAAATTCATGCCATTCTGGCAGAAACATTAGGGGAACATGCACCATCGCACGCCACTGTCAAAAACTGGGTGGCCCAGTTTAAACATGGTGATTTTTCCACCTATGATGCGCCTCTTCCTGGACGACCCAAAACAGTGACCACCCTGGAGATTACTGATCAAATTCAAGGCTAATCTTGGAAGACTGCTGGATTTCAGCTAAATCAATAGCTGAGCAACTGGGCATCTCACGTGAGTGGGTTGGTGCCATCATTCATGAAGATTTGGACATGCAGAAGCTCTCTGCAAAGTGGGTCCCAAAATCCCTGAATGTAGATAAAAAATATCAATGGTGCCAGTCATCTAAGCAACTTCTGGAATTTTTTCGGCACGATCCAAATCTCTTGTCGCAACTGGTTACCATGGACGAAACCTGGTTATGTCACCATGACCCGGAGACAAAGCAACAATCAATGGAGTGACGGCATAGTGGCCACCCAACCCCAAAAAATTCCGTGTGCAAAAATCCGCTGGAAAAGTTCTCGCCTTGATTTTTTGGGATCAAGACAGCATCCTCCTCAATGATTATCTTCCAAAGAGCCAAACTATCAACGCAGAGTATTACTCATCTCTCCTGGTGCAACTGAAGGACATTTTGAAGGAAAAATGCTGCGGAAAGGTCACCAAGGGGTCTCGTTCTTGCAAGACAATGCCCCGGCTCACTGGGCACTTGGAACCCAGAAGAAACTGGCATACTTCGGCTTCCAATGTCTTGATTACCCACCCTATTCTCCAGATCTTGCCCTGTTAGACTACCACCTGTTCGCTGGACTGAAAGACCAATTGAAAGGTCGCCATTTTTCATCCGACATGGAGGTCATTGCTGCCGCGCAGACCTGGTTGGAAAGACAACCTTCTGATTTTTTTTTGAGTGGCTTGCAAAAGTTGGAGCAACGGGCTAAAAAGTGTATTGAGCTTCACGGGGAGTACGTTGAATAAATCCCGAGTTTGGTCACTGTAACTTGTTTCCTTCCTGTCGGGCTAAGGATTTATCAGCACCCCCTCATATATATACATATATATATGCCAGACCTGATCTGGGTACTCTTCAAACAGTGGCCTACAATATTACTTCTGGTACTTTTTCAAACTACAACAAAAACTGGAAACATATTTAAAAAAATAACAACACTAAGAAATAAACATGTGTACATAAATACACGTCCACTTGGCACTACTATACATTTTTTATTTCAATATTCCTGCTATATGTTTCAGTTGTAAATGACCATCTTCATGCAGTTCATTAAATTGCAGGCCAAAATGGTACATTTTTTACAGCACCAAATATATTAGTTCGCACACAATTTAACAAAGAACATGAACACTGTCATTTGCAGTTAAATGTCTAGGAAGAATCTGGAAATAAATAGGTGTAGCTTGTGGGCTGGCATAGTGTAGTCGGTATAGTGACTCATTATGGGTTGGACACTCTGGAGATCGAATCCCAGTGGGGCGAGATTTTCTACACCCACCCAGACCAGCCCTGGGGTCCACCCAGCCTCCTATACAAAGGGTACTGGGATTTACCCGGGTGTAAAACAGCCGAGGTGTGGCGTTGGTCACCCATCCCCATTTAGCACTGAGGTCAAAGAGAAAGCGCAGCTATATATTTACTCTACCTCTGGGCCTTCATGGCCTGTTATGGGTTAAAGGTGTGTAGTTGTGCCAACTGAATGTCCACTGATGTATATTTAGTTACAGCATATGAGGCCTGTGACTTGTCAAGTCATCATTCAAGACAGATGAAATTTCTCAGACTTACAGAATTCTACTGATAGGTCTATGAATTGTGACAGACCTATCATAACCCTAAAAGAGATTGAACAGATGAGAAATCTTACCAGCCAGGTTGGGCGTGTATCAACAGGAACTTTGTCAAGATACTTCTGTATTGTCTTATTAAGATCGGACGCAGTAAAACCATTTTTCAACTGATCAAATCCCATATTTGTATGCAGCAGGTCAACAGGAATATCAGAAGTACTGCCATTTTTATCAACCAGAGCATCCGGCGATAAATTGCCCAAAACAGACAGCATTCTGCAAACATTAAGTCCCATTCCTTTACTAAGTACCCATACACAATTTACCCATGAAGGGGATGGTTGCTAAGACAGGTTAGGTTTTGGGTAAATTAACCAACTCCATACATGCATGCATGAGGGTTTTCATAAAACTGAATTTTGACACATGTCAACATGAATTGGCTTTAAGACATGCAGATAGCACTAAAAAAATGTTTCTCAAAAAATTTCAAGCTGAAGGGAAAACATTTTTGTGTGCATGACTGTACAGATACCTTCCTACACACCTGAACTTGAAATGACTACTGCTTCATCACGCTGACAGTCGAAGGCAAGTTGAGCACTCTTTACCTAAGACAGTTATGTTTATATAATATTTGTGACACATTTTACTCAAACATTACAACTTTGCTTCTATACTGCTTAAATAGTTGGAAACAGGTGAAAAAATGTGCCCCTTCAACATTAATAAATACAGTATTTCACTGCAGTAGTCCAACCATTTACTGATAAGAGCTATTGATGCACACTGCTGAATACATCTGCTTCCCAATCACACCAAATGAACTCACTTTGTGCCATCTGTGTTATTCTGAATAACTTTCTTCCATTCTGCCAAAACATCCACAATTCCTGGTTGGTTTATTGTCTTTGTATGGCTATAGAAATCGTACTGATCATGTGTTGCACCAGGTGAAGGCGAAGAGGCTTCATTCTGCCTATTTGGATCTTCCAGAAGATACTCAACCTTCTCTAACTGGAATCCGGATACACCAAGATCAAGCCAGAACTTGAATATCTCCTAAAAGTAAACAGGACATCGCAATCAGTGACCCCCCCCAAAAAAATACAGGAATAAGTTATTAAGTGGGAAGATCGTAAAATGCCCCACATCCTCGTTTTATGGAGGGTCACAAAACAAGCACCAAATGCTGGAGTATTTGACTTATGTTTCACTTCGTATGGTATGTTGTGTACAACACGTAAATTATAAACACACAGACCGGGCACAATCTGACATACTGAAGGAAGATTTCAATAACTTAGGAAAATTTTAAAGGATGTAAGTATGAGACGATAACTTTCATTACCTCATTCTGCCACTAAAATGGGAAAAAAGCAGAAAATGTACTACAGTGACATCAATGCTACATGACTAGCATGTTTTATATACTTCTACCATCACAATGTATGCTGCTAAATTGTGATTTCAGGACTTACAGCTGTTAACTACATAGTCACTGTGAAGCAACCAAATGCATTCAGAACAAATGATACTGCAAAGAGACTTGCTGTTCTGACCTGTGATCAGGAATGTGCTGTTGTTGTTATAAGAAAATAAACTTCTATGAAGACTAATGGAATGTTTTGCTTTCAGAGAGTTTTAAGGAAATCATAATGTTACTGCTGCAAGACCTCCAATGACATGACCAACCTTCTTAAGTCAACCAATTTCTTTCAAAATAAATTATAGAATATACTGCATGATTTAATGCAAAACCCCACTGCTGCTACCCACACACAGTTTGTTACCTTGAATTCCTCTATAACAGCAGGATTTGCAAAATTCAGATCTGGTTCATCAACATGGAACTGATGCAAGTAAAATGCTTTCCTCATATCACTCCACTCCCAAGCTGAACCTCTTCCCTTAACACTAATCTGCATAAAAGAAGAAATAAATGAGGTTACAAGTACATGATCACAAAATTCTGTTTCTGTTCATTAACAAACTTCAAAGGACAACAGACCAAAAATGATGAAAACATGCCTACAACTAGTTCTGTTTAACTGCATATAAGGGATATCCCCAAAATACAAGTGTATACTAATTTTATTTGTACTCTCAAGTTTTGTGTAATGTTTCTTACACACCCAGTTATTGGGTGGTGATGGTGAGCCGTCATCTGAATATGTTGGAGGGCCAGAGTACCAGACATAGTAGTCCTTGTACTGTGTGTCATTCTTCTCCGATTTGACAAACCATGGATGATTCTTACTCGAGTGGTTTGGTACAAGGCTCAGCACCAAATGAAGACCTTCAAAACACAACAGTATCAGCTCAAACACAAAGACATAAATATTAAATAAAAGTGGCTGCAACTTCAATTTGAGCCTGTAAGAAATGTGTACGTACAGCTGTTGATTAAACAAGTCTGTAAGATGACTACATCAATGCATTATCATGACCAAGCAGTGTAACCAAATCATGTTTCATATACAGAACATAGGTGGGTAAGGGAGTGAAGAAACAGTATGGTCCAATAATATGGCTCTATTTTTGAGGTAGAACAGTACATATTTTAAAATTACACTTTCCCAGTAGCAGAATTGCAGACAAGTACATATGTTGCATTCCAAGCTTTAAACATATGCCCTCACCAAGTGTATGTGCACTAGCCACAGCACTCGCTGTGTGACCAACAGTGCAATCTCATCCAAGCCATGGACATATTTTGTTGGTCAAAAAGTGCAGATGGTCTTAGTGTATTTGTGAAATGTATTCAGCTGAAGTAAGTGTATTCATTGGCAGTAGTTGTGTAAGAATGCATCACAGAAAATATGTTGCCAGAAGCCATGTAAATAGATATACTTGCAAACAGTGACATGTAAAACATAAGATATAGAATAGCGGAAAAATTTTCAATAACAGGTCCAGTGCTGAATAAAATGAAAAATACAAACATATGCTTTAACTGAAGATAAACTGAATGACACTGATGCTCCAATGAGAGTAAGCATCAATAAACCATTGCATCTATTGTCTCTTCAAAGTGAAGTGTCAAATGCCACAGTTCACCTGTCATCAAAGTTTTAAAACTCAGGTCACAGAGACATACAAGCACTCTTTCCTTTGGACTAGGAAGCTAGTATCATTAGCTAACAGATTTCTTGATCCAGAGCTCGTGTCTTTCAAGTATGAGGCACGATTTACATGAAGTGGAAATGTAAACAGCCAACAGAACAGATACCATTGTTCTGAAAATCGCCATGAATCTATTACATTCCTTTTAACAATACTAGAGTCAGAGCCTGGAGTGCACTGCACACACAAAATCAGACCAATAGTTTAAGTAGAAACAGTAAACTCTGCTCAAAAACTCGATTCACTTACAGCATTATTCAGCAAATGATCAGAGAAAGAGATGAGAAAGGATATGAATCCATGCAATTATTACTTGTGGGAGACACTGAAAGACGGAAATTATGTAATATATTCATATACTTTGCAAAACCTGAAAGGCGGTCCTTGAAAAGTAGTTAATACTTCAACAAAACAGTCCTGTCGCGAGTCAAGGAAAATTTTCAGAAGGTGAATGACCTGCTTCAAAAGAAGTCAGCACTCTGAGATTATTGTGCAAATAAGATAAGCTGAACTGCAGTGAAAACACAGAATCCATAGTCCTGGCAGATACAAACAACAGCTACATTGCTCAAAGACATGAAAAAAAGAAACTCTCCATACCTGGTACAGTCTTAGTTACCACAGCAATGGACATGTCAAAAACACTTACCCTTGCTTTTCAATGATGCAATCAATAATTTAAAATCTTCAAGAGTTCCATAGCGAGGGTCAATATCCTTGAAGTCTTCAACAGCTTCCTCTGATCCACCAGCAGACACTTTTAGGAGTGATGAGAGTGCAACTCCCTTAACTCCAAGATAGTCAATATAATCAAGTTTCGATTGCAAGCCTAAGAGAGAGAGAGAAAAAATCATTGGCAACCTCACTCCTAGATGGGTAAAGAAACAGATGGCAAGATATTTTTAGCTTGGGGGGAGAAAAAATCAGGTCAGGGAAGGAATGAACACAGACTATCTCCCCTGTTTACTTAGCAGCTACCTACCTTCCCGTCTTCTCCTACTCATATGAATTATCACCTCCCCCCCTCTCTATCTATGGTGAGGGGTATTTTGTGAATTGCCATTAACATATTATCTCACTTTACTCATGTACAACACAATATTTACTTGAGTAACATCTCTAAATACTGTTAATTCTTATCCATAGAAATGTATTTTATTTAAAATGGTGCTATAAGCATAATATGTATAATCCTCACTTTCGTCAATACCTCTAATACTTCAAGCCTTGTACTTTCACAGTAGCTAGCACAACACTGCAGCAGAAATACAAAATCACAGCACTGCAAACACATCACAAAACACAAAGAATCAAGCCAGCAACCTTATACTATCACATATAGGAAAAAAAAAAAAAGCTCTCAGGTGTCACTGACAGTAATGTTAAACTTCTAGGTTTCATTATTGTATCACAAACATCTATACAATGTGACACTCTACATTTGTGTATATACTAAAATCAGTCTTTGGGTTTGTGTGTATACACCAACAGAACATATTCAGATTGTGTAAATGCCACACCTAGGTTGTGCTTATGTCTGCAAAACTGCTGCATGTCTCACAAACCTGGCCTTCTGCACACCCTTGTTACATACGTTTGGAATAGTCCTGATTACAAGTAAGTTCTATGTTTGAAAAACGACTGATGGAACTTCTTGGAAGGGAAATTCCTGCCCAACGAACACAGTGCATACAATATACATATATTGTGTTTAGCGGTACCTATTGTCTGTTAACAATTTCAATATCCCGAGGAGTTGGGAGCGTGCACAACTGCACCCTCTTCTACAGTAGGCCTATAGGGTACCTAGTTGTTCCACTCTAAGAGCAGTTTACCTTCAAGATCTCCAGTTCCATCTCGAGGTTCTTCTCCGTCCTTGAAAGCAGGAACAAACACTTGGTACAACGGGCTTTGTTCCCACCATTTCAATGGTGCTGGTGCAGTGCACTTTGGGGCCATAATAATAATAGTAACTGCACCAGCCAACATTGCTGCCCAAAGCAGCCAAAACGATATAAAAAGGAACCATCTTAGCCGAACCCAGAAAGGATCATTTGCAAATTTCATCAGCTCTTCCTTGCCCATGCCAGCGAAGGCAATTTTCATATTCTCAATATCAATTTTTGCATCACCATTCTGGGAATCAACGGAAATAAATTTCACTTCTGAAGCATCCTTATTTGTTTTTAGCGCACTATCCTCTGCGACCATCTTTTCATCAGCTCCATCATCTAGTTCCCCACTTTCCTTCATCATCCTGGATTTATCTGGCAGGTGGTCGCAACTACCCCTCGCCAATTGTATGTTACCATCTGCCAGTTCCATCGGGCTTTCCTTATCGCTCTCCATAGGTCACTTCTTGGGTGGCTAATCACGTTTACCACAAAACCTTACGAGGCAGCTTATTCAATCAAAAACACTGCCAATTATTTTCTACCACTCACTCGACCCCACCCAACATAACAGTTACAACGCTCAAGCCAATTAACGGATGACGAAACGAGCTGGAATTGTACACCACGTACCATGGATTAGAGCTATACATGCCAGATTACCACGGATGACATACAGACACTACAATATGTGGATTAGAGCACACGCTGCCCCCGACTGTCAAAGAATAAAATAGTTAATATAAAATACAGCAACAAGTGACTTAATGTTACAAATCTACAATCGCCCACACAACTACAGCTGTAATTTTTAAAATTACATCTTGCGCCATTGTTGCCAATATACACGAAATTAAAATAAATGGTAAAGTGCATCTATATGGTATTCATTTTTCCTTTGAATGTTTCAACTTACAGTATAGTAGTTGCCATGTAGTGTTTAGGCTGAGTGCGGAAGAACAGAGGAATCATGCTTCGATTCCCGGCAGAGACAAGAGATTTACCAATTCCCACTGCTCACACCATCTCTGGGTACCACCCAGTCTTGTGGACATAGGATTGCATCATGTACAGATACAAAAACAATGTTTCACCGATAATCACAATTCTGCACCTTGCTCTTAACGTTGGGATGAAAATTATAACCCAACTTTCAATTTCAATTGCAATATGCAATTCACACCAATACCAAACGAAATACACAAGTCTTGGATGACTGAGAATCTCTAGCATTATGCCATGTCAAACAGCAAATGCTGCATAATTCTCTACTTATGAACATGGCATAACATCCCAGAACACTACAATAATCTTCAACAACACTGTGAGAACCTCAAACCTCAACAAGTGTTGCTTGACAAATTGCACTCATGTTGGAAAAACTGATGGACATTAAGTTTGCACATAAGAAGCCTTGGCATATATAAATGGTTCATAGAATTCTAAAAACCTAATGAGCAATCATCAGTCTCATACAAGAGGTGAAAGTTTCTGTCAATGCATCAACAGTATATGTATGAGATACAAGGTTCTCACAGTGTTGGTACAGCTGAAGCTTCTTGGATATGACATCATGTATAGTGGTACTAACTAAAGCACATCATAAAAGGCTTGAATTTTCAACACTTGAAAGAGTTACATGTTGTATATTCTTAACTACCACAAGTAACAGCAGAATTTCAACTGAGCACAGAGGAAGCAACATACGCAAACTGTGAACATAATTCAGTGTTCAGTACACCAGTCTTCAAATTCTGGAAGTTATATATTTTTTATTCATCTTTACATACAATACAGCAGTTTGTAACACTGGTAATAATGTTTTAAAGTGGCAGAACAAGATTTATAATCTCAAAAGTACAAGATAACCCACTAATTAATAATACACACTACAATACCTTACAAAATGTGTCAGTTTTATGATAATTCCATGAACCCCATCACAGAATTTTTATTAAATGTTACAGTTTGAAATGCTTCGCCACCACAATACCAAATACTTCTGCTGAAAACAAGTTACAAAGCTACCACATCCCAGATGGTATGGCTGTACAGAAATGGGAGGGGGGGAGTGAACCATACACTTTCAATTACAAATTACTGTAACAAAACAAGTGTGTAGCACCTCACTGAAGCTTTCACAGATTTCAAGTTTGCAAAATACAGCTTCACATTTTCCACCAACCATGAGGTCATTACTTACTATATTATGAAGGTACTTTAAAAAGTTTCCGCACTTTATTTTTTAAAAAATCGTTATGTTACATTTCAATATAATCTCCCTTCTTCGATACATTTAGCCCAGCGATCTGTAAGCTTCTTAATGCCGTTGGAAAAGAAAGTTTGTGGCTGACTGCGAAGCCAGTCATGCACCGCATCTTTCACCTCATCATCAGCTGCAAATCGACGACCTCTTAGAGCATTCTTGAGGGGTCCAAACAGATGGAATTCTGAAGGGGCCAGGTCTGGACTGTAGGCAGGGTGCTCGAGAACTTCCCAATTCAGTTGCTGAATGGTGTTGATGGTTAGGTGTGCTGTATGAGGGCGTGCATTGTCGTGTAACAGCAGAACACCCTGTGTCAACCTTCCTCTCTGTTTTGAGCGGATAGCCAGCCTCAGTTCATTTCTTAACATGTTGCAGTAGTTGACACTTGTTACTGTGACACCTTTCTCCATATAATGTTCAAGGATAGGCCCTTGGGAGTCCCAGAACACCGTCAACAAAAGCTTTCCAGCAGAGGGCTGA
>Ga0123354_10004032_pt1 | contig 20620 bp, 7 predicted proteins | sample TergutLab28metaG_2_FD_97872 | JGI IMG/M metagenome (GOLD analysis project Ga0123354, IMG submission 97872) | Labiotermes labralis P4 segment gut microbial communities from Petit-Saut dam, French Guiana - Lab288 P4 | ecosystem: Host-associated > Arthropoda: Insects > Digestive system > Gut ...
TCTGGGTAGGTTAGTAGAATTTAGGTTTAAGGGCCCTCCTGGCACTACATCTTCCTCTATCACCACTCACATCATCGGGACAACGTAACTGCGCCTCATGGGCGTCCCAACCTCAGAAGTCGGCTACACTCCTGCCATGCCCAGGAGGGAGGACCACGAAGTCCACAAGGACATGTGGTGGCATTGGACAAAAAAAAAAAGAGAGTATGAAGACTAATTAAATAATTGTACACCATTATTTGTGTAGTGAGACGTAAATAAACAAATTTGTTATGTGAATATGTTACGTTATCACAACGTGATGGAGAGCTGCGTTGGCGCAGTCGGTACGTGCAGTAGACTAGGCTGCGGACTGAACGCTTCTCGGTTTGGATGTTGCCAAACGCAAGAGATTATTCTATGTTTCAAAACGACCATACAGGTTGTAGGACTCATCTAGTCCTATGTTTAGTTGGTACCGTTTCCCCGAGGTAAAGCGGTCGGGATGTGAATTTGAGCACTAACCTCCATCTAGTGCCGTTAGAAATGAGCGGAGCTATACCTCCATTTCCCCTATGTCTTCATGACGTGGACAGTGAAAATTCTGTCTCTTACCACGACGTGATTCTTAAATACAATATTTAATATTCTTTCTGCATTTACTAGAGAGACGGAAAAGCATAAAAACCAGATAACCGTTAGAACTGGAAAATTACGTTTGCGACCAAAATGTTGTACCGCTGAATTAAGCTGCTCGGTCGCACCACGTAATGAGACCACCAGCCTCTCAACATAGTGAGCCCTTTGGTTATATTACGCAATTGCTGGTATTTTGTTGGAATTATGCGTTATTTGCATACGTATGTTAATAAATAACCTCCTGCTGTGAAGTAGGAACACCATGGAAGCAATATCTTGCAACGATATCTTAGCAAACCCACTAACCACCGCTGTCCATTTATTTGCTAAAGTAACCACGGAAAGAAAGGGAATAAAGTATTGAAAAGTATGTTTCATAATAGATGTCACTGTTGGCTTGAAACTGTTTTAAGAACTGCAGGTTATTTTTTTTTTTTTGTTTACAGCAACCTTCAACAAAAGGCTAGACTTTAAAGCGATAATATTGACTATTTTCAGCCAAGAATGTTGAAAATAAATTAGAAACTTCTGCTATATAACGACAAACTCATGATTCAAACAGTTGCTTTAGAGGTATTATGACACTGATGTCATCAGGTTACGTTGGAGCCTGTCAGTTAAGTTTAGATTTTTTGAATATGTAGAACACACAACTCATTAATAGTTTACTCTGTCTTACGAGAGGTGAAGTTCTCCAGAGAACGCGATCTAATGCGTCTTTTGAAAATGTTCAATGTCTTATAGTTTCATTGAGGTTATCCAGTAACTTCGTAAGTTTTCTTCCACATCTTCCGTCATTTCTGTCTTCCCGTTTGCTGATTAACTACCAGTTTTCAAAGACGACTGTCCGCTATGTTCTTGTAATTAGTTAGTCACAGTATTACAATTATATATACTCACGCTTGGAAGCTGGATACCGTAGAAAGAACTGGAGGATAATATTAAAGTGGGACCTAAGAATATAGGTTATCAGGATAGGAGGCGAATGGATTTAGCTGAAGTTCATCTCAGATGTCAGACAGCGCATATTATTTCAGTAAAACTTCTCCAGTAATAAAAAAAGTGACTTTCTGAACCGGAATTTTAGCCCCGCTGATAATAAAATCAGCAGCGCTAAAATTCCGTTTCAGAAAGTCACTATTTTTTATTACTGGGGAAATTTTTCTGAAATCATTTGCAGTATCTGGACTAAATTTAAAATAACACTTTCATACAGAAGTACAGAAGTGCATTCAGTACGTGAATTGTAACGTATTAGTTCCGGAGAGTTTAAACCAAGAACTTCCGTTACTGGAACATAAATTTTGTCTTGGCTGTGTTTAGAAGAAAATGTAATTTTATTGTTGCTTTCACGGAAGGAACAAACTTTCCCTTAAAAAACACTTCCCAGGGCTAAATTCATGAAAAAGAAACGATATTTGTCCTCGCCACGTTTACATCTTTATTTGTTATAAGGTTATTGCGCGACGTATTCTTAGTTCAGTTCATGGCACGACATATCAAATGTGTTAGGATATTAGGTATACATTCCACAGAAAAATTTATTGGCTCTACATTGACTGCGAATAGAAAATAATATGAAAGCACTTACATTCCGCACTGGAATTGTTCGGATTCAGCGGAGAAGGAAATTCAAGATCCAGTCGAAAATCTCGAACATCTTAAATCCAGTTAATGTTGTGATTAGCTTCCACGGTACAGTGAGCTGCCATTTCATTCATCTCGATTGCTTGATGCGTGGGGCAGCATTAATTTTCCATCATGCTGCGATGTTAGTTTGGATCAGGCAACAAGGACTTTGCAAATGTTCATTTTTATGATGAAAATTATGGAATCTTGTGCGTGGCCAAGACTTTGCATGCTGCTGAGATACGTGACTGAAAGAATGCAGAACTCGTACAGAGGGTTTCTTAAATATCAAACTGAGTGAGGTGCAGTGTACTGTAGGAGTGGACAGACACTAAAGAGTGAGGTGTAGTGTACAGTAAGAGAGGACAGACACTACAGAGTGAGGTGTAGTGTAATATAGGAGAGGACAGACACTACAGAGTGAGGTGCAGTGTACTGTAGGGGAGGACAGACACTACAGAGTGAGGTGTAGTGTACTCTAGGTTGAGGACAGACACTACAGAGTGAGGTGCAGTGTACTGTAGGAGAGGACAGACACTACAGAGTGAGGTGCAGTGTACTGTAGGAGAGTATAAGATTCTACAGAGTGAGGTACATTGTACCGTAGGAGGGGACAGACGCTACAGAGTGAAGTGTAGTGTACTGTACGACAGGACTGACACTACAGATTGAAGTGTATTGTATTGTATGAGTGGACAGACACAACAAAGTGAGGTGTAGTGTGCTGTAGGAGAGGACGAACACTACAGAGTGAAGTTCAGTGTACTATAGTAGAGGACAGACACTTCAGAGTGAGGTGCAGTGTTCTGTAGGAGTGTACACACATTACAGTGTGAGATGCAGTGTACTGTAGGATAGGAGATATTGCTGATTGCGGTGCAGTGTACTGTAAGACAGGCCAGACCCTACAGAGTGAGTTGTATGCGGGATATGACAAACACTACAGAGCGAGGTGCAGTGTACTGTAGAGTAGGACAGACAATACAGGATGCGACGCAGTGTTCTGTAAGATAGGACAAACATTACTGATTTTGGTGCAGTGTACTGTAGGACAGGACAGACAATACAGAGTGAGGTGCAGTGTACTGTAGTGTAGGACAGACACTGCAGAGTGAGGTGGAATTTACTGTAGGAACTGAGTGAGCCGTAATGTACTGTTGGGTATGACAAACTACAAAGTGAGGCGCAGGAAAGTAAACACACAACAGAGTGATGTGCAGTACACTCTAAAGGAGTACTCTTAGTTTCCGCACGATTTCATCTCCGTAGTCTGCACATTTCATTGGCCTTAATTCTTCCACCCTGCAGATCCCAGCAGGAGGTTTCTGTGAAACGTATTTTAATATTGTGTAGTAGGCTTATCTTCGATGTTCATGATGTCCCACCCAGAGTCCGTAGTTTTCATTTCCACAGCTGCGGAAATCCCCCAGTCTCGTGTTTCAGCGTATATGATTTTTCGGTTTTTATATTAAACCTTTCCCAACCAACAGTAAACGTTCAGTGTATATCGCAATTCGAATACCAAATTACACTAAAGTCTTTAATTAGTTCCGAAGATGGAACTGGAAGCACGGATGGACTTTTCCTGTACTGTATGTGTTCGGTGTTTACACGCCATAGTCATTCACACTTGATGCTTGTAAGAAGAGAGCAATTGATACAGCATGTCAGCATATTATTCGGGAATGTGGGTCCGTAGAAGATGACATCAGGCCTAAAATCGAGAGGAACTAAGGGCTGGGGAAGTTTATTTATCCGCCAGTTGGTACTTCACTCTCCATCTTTCCATCTGAGTTTCCATATTGTGTGAATATTTGTTCAAATCTAGATTTTAAGATTTATTTTAATATTGTGTTTTAGGCCTATAACAGAATGGGTGGAACACCGTAACTAGAAACGGAATTGTTTATATTTCCATTTTAAAGTATATTTAAATAAAAATGAATATATTAAGCTGTATTACATTACATATTTAAGCCCAACTCAATGGACTTGGAGTTAAATTGTGTATTGTATTCTTTCTTGTTATTTTCTCTTACATGTTTCGTATCATCTGAGTAATCATCAGGGGGACCAAGTAAAAGGGAAAACAATAAAATAAAACAATGCAATAATAAAATACGCAAGTTGAGTCGCAGCATCGCCATGTCTGGCAGTGGTAGGCAGTAGCTATAACCATTCACTTCCTCTGAAACGTCATGAATATTAAAGAGCAGTTTGTATATGCAGGTTCTAACACATTCGTTACTTAACGAGCTAGTCTTTATGAACGTTGTCACTTATAAGCTTATAATGTGTGTTTTACAGTAATATTCGTGACAGCTTTACAGTACAAAGTAAAACAGATGCAATGAAGTTCGTATTTTCATTTTTCTTACCTCAGAATTTTGGGGGAAAGCTACAGTAAATAAGAAAGCGAAAGAATTCTAACGTCCAACAATGCTGTTTTATGTAGTGTGTTCCCGAATGGAGAATTTTCAGATATACAGTGGAATAGACGTTGCCAGATAGTGTGGGGTTCTGTATATATTTCAGAAAGCTACGTAGTATTTCAGATACCTCCTGTGCAGTGGCTAATGTAATTATTACCTCCTAAGAGAATAGGGATTGCTCGGTACTCAGAAAGTTGAATAATCTGCATATAACGTGATACTGATAGGAGAGTACACATGGGAAAATTAAGATCTGTCCGGTCCTCATTCCTTAACATATGCACGAATAACACAGATGCACGTCACTGTAGTTTCGAGGGCACCCACCCGTTCAACCCACTCTCCTACTGAGTAGTTAGTATTATTCATATTCACTTCATTTTGTGGATAATTTGCTATATAAATTCAGATTCTGTATATACAAGTTATGATTGTAACTGTTGACGTACAAAGATTAAAAATTATCCCTCTCCTGCCGTGAAGGAATAGAGGTTCAGTTTCACTCCTTCTTAACCTCGGCACTAGATGGAGGTAATCGGTCAACTACACACGTCAGTCGCTTTACACCAGGAAAAGAACGCTGGTACTCATTTTAACCCTTAGCCTACTAACGTAGAGAATATGGTGAGCTGCTAGTAATCCTAGCAGATTTAACGTGTACTATTTGGTGACCTAGGTTTGGCAACGCTGACAGCCCTCTCTTTTTATTGTCTGCACAATGTCTCAACACTGAATCAACCATGAAAGGCGTCCTGTGTCGTATTTGTGCGTAAACACTTAGTTTGGTTTTTCGAAAAACATGAGCAAAATTTAAATACCCCGCAGAATAATTCAGGGAGCTGCGACTGACAGATGGGGTTTAGCTCGACGTTTAAATGGTTAATAGGAAAGTGGGTAAGACTCAGAGCTCGTGTGGACGTTTTGAAGAAGAGACAATTCTCTTTTCCCTGTCGGGATTCGAATCGCGTATCGTCCAGCCCGCTGCCTAGTCATTATTGACTTATTAAAAACGACATTCCATACTTACCTTATACTTATGTTCTTCAGCAAGAAATTTCATATGCTTTTTTTTTTGTGTGTGTTTATAAGTTATCGCAGCCGTTCCGATGTATAGAGACTCTTTCGCGGCCATCATGTTATTACTATGCAGTTTGAAAAGAATGGCACAAAAGCTGCACTTTTCCAAATATGTAGATATTACCATAAATAATTTGGGGTTCGCAAGTAGAATGGCGTTAATGTTGCTGTCACATCGTTAAGTTCGTGCATCTGCCATGTTATCATTGCTGACTAGGAAATTGAAAGATGCGAAGTTGCAGTGGCTTCTAATGGTAGAGTGTTCAAGAGTCAAGAATTCTTGACCCTTGAAAACTGGTCCGATAAGTTGTCCCGAAACGTCGGTAAGGAATTACCACTACTTACTACGTAATAACCCAGAACAGCGTAGTTCTCAAAATTATACCAGACTACACATCATCATATTCCAGAAGACTTGACCTGTATAATTACCCTCTTGACAACCGGAAATCTTGCATATCTGAACACTGGTCCCGATTGCAGTCACTCCAATACGGTGTTTCATAAAGTGACTGGTTAAGGACTGGACGACTGCCCGGGTTGGATTTCCCGGCAGAAGCAGCGATTTTTTCCCCGTCACTTTCACACTGACACTGTGGCCGACCTAGACCTCTATATAGCGTGGAAAAGAGACTCCGTGTTTGAAGAAAAGACGGACGGAGCGTGAAGCTGACAACCATACTGCTTAAGGGCCTTCAAGCCCTGTCTGATTTTTAAATATAAATAAATTGATGAATTATGTGGAAGGTAGACTTTATATTAACAGTGCTTCGATTGTCGCCAATTGACACTGCCACCAGTCTTGATTTTCTCCCGAAATCTAAACCAGCAGTTTCGCGCAGCTCTGCTGTGACTGGTTTCTGTTTGGACAATGCGTATTTTCACGTGTTAATCGGCTAGTCTTTGTCCCTCCAAGGACATGACGGAGTAGTGTTTATGACAGTCTTTAACAGTCTTCTTCCAAATCTACAACCACTCACCGTTAATGATAATATTCCCCCCTCACTCGACAAACACAATACATGTAGTTGACATTCCATCGTGAGGTAACCCAACAGTTAGTCATATGTCTGGGCGTGCTCAAAATTTTAATTCTCTCGTGTTACTGTTTCTACCTCTGAAGTTCGTATTTCGTTGGTATGAGAATAGCAGACCGTCAAGATTAGTAAATTAGTGGTTATAATTTTGGTGTCTAGAACCGAGAAGAAACAATTATAGCTGGCGTCTGACTTGTTTTCTGCTTCGGGAAATGTTGGCAGACACGTGCGGACATTTGTAAACTGTGACCTGGTGACAGTACTGAGGTTGTGTTTCCGGTACAATCAGGGTGTCGAGGAATCTGTCAACAGAACAAGACTAATGTTAAGAAGGAAGCAGAGAAAAGAAGGCTTACAAGGATAGAAAGGAAAGCTAGTAAGAAAGAAGGTACGAAGGTAGAGAGAAGTGAATGAAAAAGGGAAAAGAAAATATACCAAAAGGAAAAAGAGACGAGGCGAGAAAATGAAAGAGGGGTTGAAAGAAACAAGAAATGAAGATTGGAAGGAAGGAAAGAAGGAAGGAAGGAACTAATAACTACTGCAAAACAAAGCGACAGGTGGAGAAAAACATGAAGGACCAGAAACAAACGTTGCAAGTGGGACAAGTTGAAAAGACAGGGCGCCGTACCTACTAGCGTATCACTGAGGCGCGTTCGCAAAACCACTGTTGGCGTGGAAGAGCAATAAATATTACATATTCTGAGTGTGTGTATGTAGCTTTAGTTATCTGGTATGTACAGCGCATGCTCCCTAATATATCATCATCTGTTGGCTGTACTATATTTTTCCATATTATTTCATAAATGGCACAAATTCTGGAAGAAAAAATGACTGAACATAAAATGTGTGGTTTGATCTCCGCTACAAATATGTCTGAAACACTTCTCACTCTAAGAAGAATTCAGCGAGATATTATCGTAAATGTTTAGAGGTCTTCATGTGAAGTACCCGTTATTCTTATCGGATTTCATTGAAACTTGAATTTTCTCGACAGGTTCTCGAAATGTTCTCGAATGTCAAATTTTTCTGTCAGCCCTTTCGCGCTGCTTCCTGTCCTGTTCACCGTGCAAAGTCATCGTTCTTTTTTAGCTGAAGCCAAGAATCTCGGCATCCCACCACACAACTTAACGAGTGCACATGTCTTTCCTCTCCTAATACTCAGGATAAAAATTAAACAAGCACGGTAATGTAAAAATATTTGAACTGCAGCTGGTATGTGGCTTTTTTTGAATTGCTTATTTATAAATTCCATTGAAACCCTGTTGTGACATCACTCACAAAGGAAGTTCTGTTGTGACCATGTAAACTCTGGCTGTGAAAAATGAGTAACCATGGAAACGCCGCAGATGTAACAAGCCGGGTGTGACTCCTTTAGTCAATCAGTAACGCAGTCATACGAAGGGCAGAGTATAATGTATGTATATGTAGAGTATATATACTTACCCATTTATGGGTGTATACTATTATTATTGTCCTACCCCTTTGGAAACTGTCGGCCTGTGTTACAAATCGAAATTTCAGATAATTGAGTTGTTTAATCTTTTGGTGCCGGATTTTTTTTTAAATTTTAGCACATCCTGTATATAAAATGTGAATAATACAGGAACCAAATATGCTAGAATTATGAAAAAAAAACTGCATTTTGAAGAGAAAAATGGAGAGTATACACCATGTTTAAAATATTCGGTACCTATATTTGTTGAATAAATATATAAAGTGTAACTTTGGAGGTTAGCGGTGCGGTACGTCAACTATAGTTGACGTTAGGCGTCTAAAGGTTAATGTTGTCTGTAAACGTCGAACCTATCCTTCCACTAGTTTCGCTGCTGCGGCACATGCCATTGGCAGTGTTACTGTTATATTCGATGAAAGTTTGATCTCAGTGAGTTGCTATTTTCTGATATTTTTACCAGAAAATTCAGAATTCTTAAGCAGATCGTATGCGACTGAAATAACATGTTAGCTACGGTTTAAACTAAACTTGGTACTTTAAAATAAATGTCTTGTGTTTTTGCCGTTAACGTTTAGACGCCTAACATCAACTATAGTTGACGTACCGCACCGCTAACCTCCAAAGTTTCATTTTATGTATTTATTCAACAAATATAGGTACCGAATATTTTAAACATGGTGTATGCTCTCCGTTTCTTTCTCTTCAAAATGCAGTTTGTTTCATAATTCTAAAGTATTTGGTTCCTGTATTATTCACATTTTATATACAGGTGTGCTAAAATTTAAAAAAATAATTCCGGCGCCCAAAAGGTTTGATACTGTTGCTGTGACGAACCCTTTAATTATCTGTCGAAACCTCTGATCCAGTAATAAATCTAACCCTCTAAGTATGTTTCGTGCATGAGTTTCTGTTAATTTTGTACATCATTTCTTTTTTTATTTGACCTCTGCTGTTATACTGGTACGTTAATAAATGAGGATTTGAATTGAATTATTATTTTTTTGCCACCAGAGTCGGGGTAGCGCAGTCGATGTGACAGGGCAACATACGTTCAAAAATTATTGTTTGATTTCAGGGCCGGGGGAGGGGTTTTTCTTTTCCCGAAAGTGTGCAGACCGGCGATGCCGCTACCAACCTCCTACTCGGTGGGTACCAGGGTGGATTATCCCCCGGAATGAAGCGACCGCAGCGTGATGTTAACAACATCTCCATCTAGTGCCGAAGTTTATATAGAGTGAAGCTGTCCTTCCAACATCCCAACTGCTTCAGTGGAGTTGACAAATGTAGCTTTAATTTAATATCTAGCGAAATATGGCCATGTAACTTGGAAAAGTGGAATGGGATATCAGTGATGAATTGTAAAGATTTTGAAAGGAAGCGGTTATTTCATGATTGAAGTGCTATTTTAGGTTGTCCCATAAGCCTCATAAGTTATGATCATTTCCAAGTGACATCTCATGTTTTCCCATCAATACACTCTATGCAACTTTCATCTCCCAGATACGTGCCACATGCCCCGCCCATCTCATTCGCCGTGATGTGATAACCCTAATAATTTTTGATGAGGATTAGAGATTGTAATGCTCCTCATTATGTAGTCTTCTCAACTCTCCTGTTACCTCTTCCCTGTTAGGCCCAAATATCCTCCTCAGCACACTTTTGTCGAACGTCCTCAGCCTGTGTTCCTCCGTCAATGTCAGAGACCAAGTTCCACTCCCACACACACCAACAGGCAAAATCATAGTTCTCTACGTTTTAATATTTCTGTGTTTGGATTGCAAATTTGCAAAAATACCAGGGAGTCCATATCTTGTATGCTTTCTTCTGGGTAATTCCCCGACATCTGAATTTTATATGCCGACGTTTCGGAACACTGTATGTTCCATCTTCACAGGCAGGTAGGTATGAAAATGGAACAGAGTAGGAAAAGGTATGTAGTCAAACACAACTTAATCACTGAGGTGTATTTAATGACTATGCGGTGGAAACAACTACATGTTTCGGCCTGTATTGGCCATCATCAGGTTGTCTAGGGAACTTAAGGGCTAGCTATATGCATGCTCGCGAGCATGCATATAGCTAGCCCTTAAGTTCCCTAGACAACCTGATGATGGCCAATACAGGCCGAAACATGTAGTTGTTTCCACCGCATAGTCATTAAATACACCTCAGTGATTAAGTTGTGTTTGACTACATACCTTTTCCTACTCTGTTCCATTTTCATACCTACCTGCCTGTGAAGATGGAACATACAGTGTTCCGAAACGTCGGCATATAAAATTCAGATGTCGGGGAATTACCCAGAAGAAAGCATACAAGATATGGACTCCCTGGTATTTTTGCAAATTTGCAATCCAAACACAGAAATATTAAAACGTAGAGAACTATGATTTTGCCTGTTGGTGTGTGTGGGAGTGGAACTTGGTCTCTGACATTGACGGAGGAACACAGGCTGAGGACGTTCGACAAAAGTGTGCTGAGGAGGATATTTGGGCCTAACAGGGAAGAGGTAACAGGAGAGTTGAGAAGACTACATAATGAGGAGCATTACAATCTCTAATCCTCATCAAAAATTATTAGGGTTATCACATCACGGCGAATGAGATGGGCGGGGCATGTGGCACGTATCTGGGAGATGAAAGTTGCATAGAGTGTATTGATGGGAAAACATGAGATGTCACTTGGAAATGATCATAACTTATGAGGCTTATGGGACAACCTAAAATAGCACTTCAATCATGAAATAACCGCTTCCTTTCAAAATCTTTACAATTCATCACTGATATCCCATTCCACTTTTCCAAGTTACATGGCCATATTTCGCTAGATATTAAATTAAAGCTACATTTGTCAACTCCACTGAAGCAGTTGGGATGTTGGAAGGACAGCTTCACTCTATATAAACTTCGGCACTAGATGGAGATGTTGTTAACATCACGCTGCGGTCGCTTCATTCCGGGGGATAATCCACCCTGGTACCCACCGAGTAGGAGGTTGGTAGCGGCATCGCCGGTCTGCACACTTTCGGGAAAAGAAAAACCCCTCCCCCGGCCCTGAAATCAAACAATAATTTTTGAACGTATGTTGCCCTGTCACATCGACTGCGCTACCCCGACTCTGGTGGCAAAAAAATAATAATTCAATTCAAATCCTCATTTATTAACGTACCAGTATAACAGCAGAGGTCAAATAAAAAAAGAAATGATGTACAAAATTAACAGAAACTCATGCACGAAACATACTTAGAGGGTTAGATTTATTACTGGATCAGAGGTTTCGACAGATAATTAAAGGGTTCGTCACAGCAACAGTATCAAACCTTTTGGGCGCCGGAATTATTTTTTTAAATTTTAGCACACCTGTATATAAAATGTGAATAATACAGGAACCAAATACTTTAGAATTATGAAACAAACTGCATTTTGAAGAGAAAGAAACGGAGAGCATACACCATGTTTAAAATATTCGGTACCTATATTTGTTGAATAAATACATAAAATGAAACTTTGGAGGTTAGCGGTGCGGTACGTCAACTATAGTTGATGTTAGGCGTCTAAACGTTAACGGCAAAAACACAAGACATTTATTTTAAAGTACCAAGTTTAGTTTAAACCGTAGCTAACATGTTATTTCAGTCGCATACGATCTGCTTAAGAATTCTGAATTTTCTGGTAAAAATATCAGAAAATAGCAACTCACTGAGATCAAACTTTCATCGAATATAACAGTAACACTGCCAATGGCATGTGCCGCAGCAGCGAAACTAGTGGAAGGATAGGTTCGACGTTTACAGACAACATTAACCTTTAGACGCCTAACGTCAACTATAGTTGACGTACCGCACCGCTAACCTCCAAAGTTACACTTTATATATTTATTCAACAAATATAGGTACCGAATATTTTAAACATGGTGTATACTCTCCATTTTTCTCTTCAAAATGCAGTTTTTTTTTCATAATTCTAGCATATTTGGTTCCTGTATTATTCACATTTTATATACAGGATGTGCTAAAATTTAAAAAAAAATCCGGCACCAAAAGATTAAACAACTCAATTATCTGAAATTTCGATTTGTAACACAGGCCGACAGTTTCCAAAGGGGTAGGACAATAATAATAGTATACACCCATAAATGGGTAAGTATATATACTCTACATATACATACATTATACTCTGCCCTTCGTATGACTGCGTTACTGATTGACTAAAGGAGTCACACCCGGCTTGTTACATCTGCGGCGTTTCCATGGTTACTCATTTTTCACAGCCAGAGTTTACATGGTCACAACAGAACTTCCTTTGTGAGTGATGTCACAACAGGGTTTCAATGGAATTTATAAATAAGCAATTCAAAAAAAGCCACATACCAGCTGCAGTTCAAATATTTTTACATTACCGTGCTTGTTTAATTTTTATCCTGAGTATTAGGAGAGGAAAGACATGTGCACTCGTTAAGTTGTGTGGTGGGATGCCGAGATTCTTGGCTTCAGCTAAAAAAGAACGATGACTTTGCACGGTGAACAGGACAGGAAGCAGCGCGAAAGGGCTGACAGAAAAATTTGACATTCGAGAACATTTCGAGAACCTGTCGAGAAAATTCAAGTTTCAATGAAATCCGATAAGAATAACGGGTACTTCACATGAAGACCTCTAAACATTTACGATAATATCTCGCTGAATTCTTCTTAGAGTGAGAAGTGTTTCAGACATATTTGTAGCGGAGATCAAACCACACATTTTATGTTCAGTCATTTTTTCTTCCAGAATTTGTGCCATTTATGAAATAATATGGAAAAATATAGTACAGCCAACAGATGATGATATATTAGGGAGCATGCGCTGTACATACCAGATAACTAAAGCTACATACACACACTCAGAATATGTAATATTTATTGCTCTTCCACGCCAACAGTGGTTTTGCGAACGCGCCTCAGTGATACGCTAGTAGGTACGGCGCCCTGTCTTTTCAACTTGTCCCACTTGCAACGTTTGTTTCTGGTCCTTCATGTTTTTCTCCACCTGTCGCTTTGTTTTGCAGTAGTTATTAGTTCCTTCCTTCCTTCTTTCCTTCCTTCCAATCTTCATTTCTTGTTTCTTTCAACCCCTCTTTCATTTTCTCGCCTCGTCTCTTTTTCCTTTTGGTATATTTTCTTTTCCCTTTTTCATTCACTTCTCTCTACCTTCGTACCTTCTTTCTTACTAGCTTTCCTTTCTATCCTTGTAAGCCTTCTTTTCTCTGCTTCCTTCTTAACATTAGTCTTGTTCTGTTGACAGATTCCTCGACACCCTGATTGTACCGGAAACACAACCTCAGTACTGTCACCAGGTCACAGTTTACAAATGTCCGCACGTGTCTGCCAACATTTCCCGAAGCAGAAAACAAGTCAGACGCCAGCTATAATTGTTTCTTCTCGGTTCTAGACACCAAAATTATAACCACTAATTTACTAATCTTGACGGTCTGCTATTCTCATACCAACGAAATACGAACTTCAGAGGTAGAAACAGTAACACGAGAGAATTAAAATTTTGAGCACGCCCAGACATATGACTAACTGTTGGGTTACCTCACGATGGAATGTCAACTACATGTATTGTGTTTGTCGAGTGAGGGGGGAATATTATCATTAACGGTGAGTGGTTGTAGATTTGGAAGAAGACTGTTAAAGACTGTCATAAACACTACTCCGTCATGTCCTTGGAGGGACAAAGACTAGCCGATTAACACGTGAAAATACGCATTGTCCAAACAGAAACCAGTCACAGCAGAGCTGCGCGAAACTGCTGGTTTAGATTTCGGGAGAAAATCAAGACTGGTGGCAGTGTCAATTGGCGACAATCGAAGCACTGTTAATATAAAGTCTACCTTCCACATAATTCATCAATTTATTTATATTTAAAAATCAGACAGGGCTTGAAGGCCCTTAAGCAGTATGGTTGTCAGCTTCACGCTCCGTCCGTCTTTTCTTCAAACACGGAGTCTCTTTTCCACGCTATATAGAGGTCTAGGTCGGCCACAGTGTCAGTGTGAAAGTGACGGGGAAAAAATCGCTGCTTCTGCCGGGAAATCCAACCCGGGCAGTCGTCCAGTCCTTAACCAGTCACTTTATGAAACACCGTATTGGAGTGACTGCAATCGGGACCAGTGTTCAGATATGCAAGATTTCCGGTTGTCAAGAGGGTAATTATACAGGTCAAGTCTTCTGGAATATGATGATGTGTAGTCTGGTATAATTTTGAGAACTACGCTGTTCTGGGTTATTACGTAGTAAGTAGTGGTAATTCCTTACCGACGTTTCGGGACAACTTATCGGACCAGTTTTCAAGGGTCAAGAATTCTTGACTCTTGAACACTCTACCATTAGAAGCCACTGCAACTTCGCATCTTTCAATTTCCTAGTCAGCAATGATAACATGGCAGATGCACGAACTTAACGATGTGACAGCAACATTAACGCCATTCTACTTGCGAACCCCAAATTATTTATGGTAATATCTACATATTTGGAAAAGTGCAGCTTTTGTGCCATTCTTTTCAAACTGCATAGTAATAACATGATGGCCGCGAAAGAGTCTCTATACATCGGAACGGCTGCGATAACTTATAAACACACACAAAAAAAAAAGCATATGAAATTTCTTGCTGAAGAACATAAGTATAAGGTAAGTATGGAATGTCGTTTTTAATAAGTCAATAATGACTAGGCAGCGGGCTGGACGATACGCGATTCGAATCCCGACAGGGAAAAGAGAATTGTCTCTTCTTCAAAACGTCCACACGAGCTCTGAGTCTTACCCACTTTCCTATTAACCATTTAAACGTCGAGCTAAACCCCATCTGTCAGTCGCAGCTCCCTGAATTATTCTGCGGGGTATTTAAATTTTGCTCATGTTTTTCGAAAAACCAAACTAAGTGTTTACGCACAAATACGACACAGGACGCCTTTCATGGTTGATTCAGTGTTGAGACATTGTGCAGACAATAAAAAGAGAGGGCTGTCAGCGTTGCCAAACCTAGGTCACCAAATAGTACACGTTAAATCTGCTAGGATTACTAGCAGCTCACCATATTCTCTACGTTAGTAGGCTAAGGGTTAAAATGAGTACCAGCGTTCTTTTCCTGGTGTAAAGCGACTGACGTGTGTAGTTGACCGATTACCTCCATCTAGTGCCGAGGTTAAGAAGGAGTGAAACTGAACCTCTATTCCTTCACGGCAGGAGAGGGATAATTTTTAATCTTTGTACGTCAACAGTTACAATCATAACTTGTATATACAGAATCTGAATTTATATAGCAAATTATCCACAAAATGAAGTGAATATGAATAATACTAACTACTCAGTAGGAGAGTGGGTTGAACGGGTGGGTGCCCTCGAAACTACAGTGACGTGCATCTGTGTTATTCGTGCATATGTTAAGGAATGAGGACCGGACAGATCTTAATTTTCCCATGTGTACTCTCCTATCAGTATCACGTTATATGCAGATTATTCAACTTTCTGAGTACCGAGCAATCCCTATTCTCTTAGGAGGTAATAATTACATTAGCCACTGCACAGGAGGTATCTGAAATACTACGTAGCTTTCTGAAATATATACAGAACCCCACACTATCTGGCAACGTCTATTCCACTGTATATCTGAAAATTCTCCATTCGGGAACACACTACATAAAACAGCATTGTTGGACGTTAGAATTCTTTCGCTTTCTTATTTACTGTAGCTTTCCCCCAAAATTCTGAGGTAAGAAAAATGAAAATACGAACTTCATTGCATCTGTTTTACTTTGTACTGTAAAGCTGTCACGAATATTACTGTAAAACACACATTATAAGCTTATAAGTGACAACGTTCATAAAGACTAGCTCGTTAAGTAACGAATGTGTTAGAACCTGCATATACAAACTGCTCTTTAATATTCATGACGTTTCAGAGGAAGTGAATGGTTATAGCTACTGCCTACCACTGCCAGACATGGCGATGCTGCGACTCAACTTGCGTATTTTATTATTGCATTGTTTTATTTTATTGTTTTCCCTTTTACTTGGTCCCCCTGATGATTACTCAGATGATACGAAACATGTAAGAGAAAATAACAAGAAAGAATACAATACACAATTTAACTCCAAGTCCATTGAGTTGGGCTTAAATATGTAATGTAATACAGCTTAATATATTCATTTTTATTTAAATATACTTTAAAATGGAAATATAAACAATTCCGTTTCTAGTTACGGTGTTCCACCCATTCTGTTATAGGCCTAAAACACAATATTAAAATAAATCTTAAAATCTAGATTTGAACAAATATTCACACAATATGGAAACTCAGATGGAAAGATGGAGAGTGAAGTACCAACTGGCGGATAAATAAACTTCCCCAGCCCTTAGTTCCTCTCGATTTTAGGCCTGATGTCATCTTCTACGGACCCACATTCCCGAATAATATGCTGACATGCTGTATCAATTGCTCTCTTCTTACAAGCATCAAGTGTGAATGACTATGGCGTGTAAACACCGAACACATACAGTACAGGAAAAGTCCATCCGTGCTTCCAGTTCCATCTTCGGAACTAATTAAAGACTTTAGTGTAATTTGGTATTCGAATTGCGATATACACTGAACGTTTACTGTTGGTTGGGAAAGGTTTAATATAAAAACCGAAAAATCATATACGCTGAAACACGAGACTGGGGGATTTCCGCAGCTGTGGAAATGAAAACTACGGACTCTGGGTGGGACATCATGAACATCGAAGATAAGCCTACTACACAATATTAAAATACGTTTCACAGAAACCTCCTGCTGGGATCTGCAGGGTGGAAGAATTAAGGCCAATGAAATGTGCAGACTACGGAGATGAAATCGTGCGGAAACTAAGAGTACTCCTTTAGAGTGTACTGCACATCACTCTGTTGTGTGTTTACTTTCCTGCGCCTCACTTTGTAGTTTGTCATACCCAACAGTACATTACGGCTCACTCAGTTCCTACAGTAAATTCCACCTCACTCTGCAGTGTCTGTCCTACACTACAGTACACTGCACCTCACTCTGTATTGTCTGTCCTGTCCTACAGTACACTGCACCAAAATCAGTAATGTTTGTCCTATCTTACAGAACACTGCGTCGCATCCTGTATTGTCTGTCCTACTCTACAGTACACTGCACCTCGCTCTGTAGTGTTTGTCATATCCCGCATACAACTCACTCTGTAGGGTCTGGCCTGTCTTACAGTACACTGCACCGCAATCAGCAATATCTCCTATCCTACAGTACACTGCATCTCACACTGTAATGTGTGTACACTCCTACAGAACACTGCACCTCACTCTGAAGTGTCTGTCCTCTACTATAGTACACTGAACTTCACTCTGTAGTGTTCGTCCTCTCCTACAGCACACTACACCTCACTTTGTTGTGTCTGTCCACTCATACAATACAATACACTTCAATCTGTAGTGTCAGTCCTGTCGTACAGTACACTACACTTCACTCTGTAGCGTCTGTCCCCTCCTACGGTACAATGTACCTCACTCTGTAGAATCTTATACTCTCCTACAGTACACTGCACCTCACTCTGTAGTGTCTGTCCTCTCCTACAGTACACTGCACCTCACTCTGTAGTGTCTGTCCTCAACCTAGAGTACACTACACCTCACTCTGTAGTGTCTGTCCTCCCCTACAGTACACTGCACCTCACTCTGTAGTGTCTGTCCTCTCCTATATTACACTACACCTCACTCTGTAGTGTCTGTCCTCTCTTACTGTACACTACACCTCACTCTTTAGTGTCTGTCCACTCCTACAGTACACTGCACCTCACTCAGTTTGATATTTAAGAAACCCTCTGTACGAGTTCTGCATTCTTTCAGTCACGTATCTCAGCAGCATGCAAAGTCTTGGCCACGCACAAGATTCCATAATTTTCATCATAAAAATGAACATTTGCAAAGTCCTTGTTGCCTGATCCAAACTAACATCGCAGCATGATGGAAAATTAATGCTGCCCCACGCATCAAGCAATCGAGATGAATGAAATGGCAGCTCACTGTACCGTGGAAGCTAATCACAACATTAACTGGATTTAAGATGTTCGAGATTTTCGACTGGATCTTGAATTTCCTTCTCCGCTGAATCCGAACAATTCCAGTGCGGAATGTAAGTGCTTTCATATTATTTTCTATTCGCAGTCAATGTAGAGCCAATAAATTTTTCTGTGGAATGTATACCTAATATCCTAACACATTTGATATGTCGTGCCATGAACTGAACTAAGAATACGTCGCGCAATAACCTTATAACAAATAAAGATGTAAACGTGGCGAGGACAAATATCGTTTCTTTTTCATGAATTTAGCCCTGGGAAGTGTTTTTTAAGGGAAAGTTTGTTCCTTCCGTGAAAGCAACAATAAAATTACATTTTCTTCTAAACACAGCCAAGACAAAATTTATGTTCCAGTAACGGAAGTTCTTGGTTTAAACTCTCCGGAACTAATACGTTACAATTCACGTACTGAATGCACTTCTGTACTTCTGTATGAAAGTGTTATTTTAAATTTAGTCCAGATACTGCAAATGATTTCAGAAAAATTTCCCCAGTAATAAAAAATAGTGACTTTCTGAAACGGAATTTTAGCGCTGCTGATTTTATTATCAGCGGGGCTAAAATTCCGGTTCAGAAAGTCACTTTTTTTATTACTGGAGAAGTTTTACTGAAATAATATGCGCTGTCTGACATCTGAGATGAACTTCAGCTAAATCCATTCGCCTCCTATCCTGATAACCTATATTCTTAGGTCCCACTTTAATATTATCCTCCAGTTCTTTCTACGGTATCCAGCTTCCAAGCGTGAGTATATATAATTGTAATACTGTGACTAACTAATTACAAGAACATAGCGGACAGTCGTCTTTGAAAACTGGTAGTTAATCAGCAAACGGGAAGACAGAAATGACGGAAGATGTGGAAGAAAACTTACGAAGTTACTGGATAACCTCAATGAAACTATAAGACATTGAACATTTTCAAAAGACGCATTAGATCGCGTTCTCTGGAGAACTTCACCTCTCGTAAGACAGAGTAAACTATTAATGAGTTGTGTGTTCTACATATTCAAAAAATCTAAACTTAACTGACAGGCTCCAACGTAACCTGATGACATCAGTGTCATAATACCTCTAAAGCAACTGTTTGAATCATGAGTTTGTCGTTATATAGCAGAAGTTTCTAATTTATTTTCAACATTCTTGGCTGAAAATAGTCAATATTATCGCTTTAAAGTCTAGCCTTTTGTTGAAGGTTGCTGTAAACAAAAAAAAAAAAATAACCTGCAGTTCTTAAAACAGTTTCAAGCCAACAGTGACATCTATTATGAAACATACTTTTCAATACTTTATTCCCTTTCTTTCCGTGGTTACTTTAGCAAATAAATGGACAGCGGTGGTTAGTGGGTTTGCTAAGATATCGTTGCAAGATATTGCTTCCATGGTGTTCCTACTTCACAGCAGGAGGTTATTTATTAACATACGTATGCAAATAACGCATAATTCCAACAAAATACCAGCAATTGCGTAATATAACCAAAGGGCTCACTATGTTGAGAGGCTGGTGGTCTCATTACGTGGTGCGACCGAGCAGCTTAATTCAGCGGTACAACATTTTGGTCGCAAACGTAATTTTCCAGTTCTAACGGTTATCTGGTTTTTATGCTTTTCCGTCTCTCTAGTAAATGCAGAAAGAATATTAAATATTGTATTTAAGAATCACGTCGTGGTAAGAGACAGAATTTTCACTGTCCACGTCATGAAGACATAGGGGAAATGGAGGTATAGCTCCGCTCATTTCTAACGGCACTAGATGGAGGTTAGTGCTCAAATTCACATCCCGACCGCTTTACCTCGGGGAAACGGTACCAACTAAACATAGGACTAGATGAGTCCTACAACCTGTATGGTCGTTTTGAAACATAGAATAATCTCTTGCGTTTGGCAACATCCAAACCGAGAAGCGTTCAGTCCGCAGCCTAGTCTACTGCACGTACCGACTGCGCCAACGCAGCTCTCCATCACGTTGTGATAACGTAACATATTCACATAACAAATTTGTTTATTTACGTCTCACTACACAAATAATGGTGTACAATTATTTAATTAGTCTTCATACTCTCTTTTTTTTTTTGTCCAATGCCACCACATGTCCTTGTGGACTTCGTGGTCCTCCCTCCTGGGCATGGCAGGAGTGTAGCCGACTTCTGAGGTTGGGACGCCCATGAGGCGCAGTTACGTTGTCCCGATGATGTGAGTGGTGATAGAGGAAGATGTAGTGCCAGGAGGGCCCTTAAACCTAAATTCTACTAACCTACCCAGA
>Ga0123354_10004034_pt1 | contig 20617 bp, 11 predicted proteins | sample TergutLab28metaG_2_FD_97872 | JGI IMG/M metagenome (GOLD analysis project Ga0123354, IMG submission 97872) | Labiotermes labralis P4 segment gut microbial communities from Petit-Saut dam, French Guiana - Lab288 P4 | ecosystem: Host-associated > Arthropoda: Insects > Digestive system > Gut ...
CATAGAAGGGTGGATAATATTAGGATGGATCTCCAGGAGGTGGGATGTGGGTATGTGGACTGGATTGGGTTGGCCCAGGATAGAGACAGGTGGCGGACGCTTGTGAGTGCGGTAATGAACATTCTAGTTCCGTGAAATGCGGGGAATTTCTTGATTAGCTGCAAACCAGTTAGCTTCTCAAGAAGGACTCTGCACCATGGAGTAAGTAAGTACGTAAGTAAGTTATACCTGAAATCAGTTTTCCTACGCTTTAAGGTAGTATGGCATAATTGCAGGTTTATAAATTCTTATAACAAAACCAAACTAGATGCACTAATTTCTCAAATTTATTTTTGGAATAAATCTCTACATGTTTCGGACAGCTCTTCTTTCCATCATCAGGATTTTTTCCACTGTACACACAGCAATGGTATATGTCATACAGCTTGCGAGAAGGATCAGGACAGAATAGCAGGTCCGACCTGATCCTGCTCGCAAGCTGTCAGCAAACCTGTATGACATATACCATTGCTTTGTGTACGGTGAAAAACTCCTGATGATGGACAGAGGAACTGTCCGAAACATGTAGAGTTTTATTCCAAAAATAAATGTGAGAAATTAGTGCATCTAGTTGGTTTTATTATAAGAATTTATCACGATGAACGGTCACCTGAACGTCAAATGCAGGTTTATAATACACTTGTCTAATAAATATTTAGTGCCACAAATTTCGAAAATTATGAAGTGACAGTAACATAAAAATTGCATTCTCGCAGAAATTACAGGCATTTTAAATTCAGAGAATGTCGGTTCAAAATACAGGGTGATTCGAAACGATGGACTCAATTTTGTACGCCTATATTTCCTGAACTATACAAGATACGTGAATGATCTACATAACATTTGAAAAAGGAAGTCCTAAGTATTCAAATACCACCGCTAGAGCGCTCGCCTAGCGATCAGCCTTGCAGCAGCGTCAGTTGAGAGCAAAATGGCTACTATGCAGCACAAGATATTTTGCGTGTATCAGAGGAGAACGTGAGACGAATTCAAGAGAGTTTTGAGCGTAGCCCACGCAAGTCAACCCCGTAGAGAGAGCAGAGAACTTGGAATACCGCAACCAACCGTCTGGCATGTGTTTTGGCGCCGTTTGCTCTTAAATCGAGTCCATCTTTTTGAATCACCTTGTATTTTGCCTTCTCGTCCATAAAATATTATATAATAAAAATAATAATCGGCATGGGCATGGAAATGTGCGTCTTCACTAAGAGATATACATAAATTGAAGATACTTTGAGAAAGGGTGCAGAGGAGATTATTTTATTTTGAGCTAAGTGAGAGGACAGGAGTAGATCGTGTGATGAGCGTCTTGATTATTTGTACCATTTGTCAAATGTTACTGGAGTGATCTACTAGTGAGCTACTGGAGTGAGCTACTAGAGTGAGCTACTGGAGTGATCTACTCAGTCGAGATGAAACTTCCTAGTTCTATATAAAAAAGTATATTTGTAACGTGTTGCATTGCATTGTTGATGGCATTGTAAGCCTACAGAAATTTTGTGTGTAAATATGTTGACCAATGCTACAGCAGGATAGAATAGAATAATAATTGGGTTCGAGCCCTTCCGGGCCTGATACACCTAGGCCTTAAAACAGGCCCTTTGTGCCCCATGTTCTATATTAAGTTAAAGGAGCCCCGTTCCTTTCCTTCAGCGAAGTTCCAGATCCCCCTCCCCTCAATAACTAATTCCTAATTACATACGGGTCCAAAGAAAGGAACCCAGGTATAAATGTCAAAATTATTATGTATAGTTTCCTTCTACCGGAGTTCCACCTGAGTGGAGCCCTCCGTAGAATCCCTACTGTAGTCCCCTATTCCAGAGCTGTCGTGCAACTCTCGATTACTCTCAGTCTCAATCCCGCAGGATCAGGTGAAAGCCTCCAGGTCCAAAAAGAAGGAACCCAGTTCCATCTGACTGAAACCCTTCGTAGAATCCCTACTGGAGTCCGCTATTGTGGAGCTCTCCTTATTCTCAAGCGGAAATATACGGTACACCAATTAGAGCCCCTATACTTAGCAAGGCTAAATACAACTGGAAGGTTGCCTGGTATCCCAGAGGGTGCCGTTACAGACAGACTCACACACTGCCATTCATCCCTTAGGCACGGCACTCACACCGTAGGATTGGGGATTGTTTTTCAATGTTTGCTGCTTTAGATATGCTGTGTTCTGCGCAACAGGGTCGCCTCTCGTAGGATGTGGCTCTTCGCCACGCACAGACGGTCTTGGGGGGAAAGAGGCTATAATCTGCATTTAGCACCCGTGGAGAATAGCTAGAGCCCCCCTCGGGCCACCAGTGTCACCCCTCGGTAACCCAGTAACCCCGGTAGGCCGGACAGACTCCCTTTGACCCCATTGCTATAGTAACTGTTTGGTTACTGTGTTAGTAAATTTGAATTGGTAATATGGGTAATGAGTGTAGCATCGCAATAGGGATGATAAAATCGTACAAGAACTGGAGGCGTCTGTTATGGAGCCATCTATGAAGAACTATCAGAACTAACTTAGGAAATGTTCCAAATCTCGTGGCGAATTTGAAGCGAAGTCAGTGGCGTAGCTAGGCTTTTTATGCAAGGAGCGAAAAATCACGACGACTGCCCATCACCAAAATTTTGACCTTTAAAAAAATATATTTATTTGTTGAATATGACTTTGGCTTAATAATTTAAAACTTATTTTGCGCAGAAAACAAATTTATTTTATTCGAATGTCATTGTTTGCATTGTGCCGCCATGGAGGGCAGCACCACTCGTCCCGCACTACCGACGCCCCTGGGGATCCTTCAACGATAAAGTTTATCCCACAAAACTGGGCGCGGAATTTCTGTGAGTAATTAATGATATTTGAACCCGTGTAAAGGGGGAAAGGAAATACTGCCTTACACGGACCAGACATACCGCAGAGTGGAATATTACAAATACAGTCCTTTATTTACTTTCATGTTCTAATAACGTTTTTGTACATGACTCGAGATCAAACGCAGTAAATTTATCGAAATTCGTGTCATAGCTTAGCGTCCGCCCTTCAGGTTCGGAGGTTCCGATTTCTCTTCTGGGTCAGGAAACCTGCTACTCTAAAACCCATCTTTCACAGTCTTCCTCCGTTGCTACAGCGTGGTGACAAACGAATGACACCACACAGTTCGAGAATACCTTCTTTCACATCCCTTCTGATTACTGCGTGACAGCCATACTTCTGATTGTCTTTAACTCAAGTGGTTGAATAACTGTCGTTTAAGTGACGAACAGGATCAGAAATGCATTAAGTTCGCACGTTTCTGTAGACATCGACTAACATAAACTGACTCTTGTATCCATATAGCTAGGCTCCAGTTTAAATGTGATGGCACACGGTGACGCACAGGAGGGGAAGTGAAGGGGAAACTGGCGAATGGAGTGGGTAGCCAGTGCCCTTCACACTACCTCGGAACATGGTGTATCCAGCATTACTACCGCTGATGTGCACACCTCAGCTCCCAGTAGTCGACTGAACTGACGCCCCCGCCGATTTAAATGGACTCGTCCGCTTCGCCGAAAGACGAAATCTAGTTTCTGTGTGTGTGCCATCACATTTCAACTGGCCTCTACTTCCTAAAGGTGAAGATATTTAGGGTTAGGAATAAATACAAAATGGCTGCTCTATCCATGACGTGTCCTCATGCTGCTGCTTGTAGGGTTAACAGAAACTTAAACATCCGAGGCAACTTAATTAACAAAAGCACGCTACTGAAAATGGGACTGAGCCAGAAGTCCCTGTGCAGCCGTCCATAGTAGTGTATAAGATAAGGATGAATTCACAGCGAAGACAGCTACTGTGCTTAGCGGTTACGATTAGTGGTGGGGGTAACACCCACGGTCATGTGACAGAGGCGACGGTGCATGTAAAGCGCTTACGTTTACAATAAGTGCTGGGAGTAACTGCCACCTGCATGTGACAGGGTCATGTACGTCGCCTGAAGGGTTTTATTTCAGGGAATTACGCACATCCCCCATGCCGCTCCTCGACACGTGCACAGGGATTTTTCGCTCACTCTCTTTAGATTATGCTTTCATTTTTGGTCACAAGGGGCCCTGGGCTCCAAATTGTCTTCCCTTTGTTTTTGTGAAACTTAGGTCGATTTTAACAATTATTTCGATTTATTGTTTTGTTCGTATAGCACAGTGGATCTGTTTGGATACGGCATATAGTAGCACTGCAGACGACGCACTCCGTGACGGAATATGCAGACTTTACCACGGCATTCTTTACGTTCAGAAATATTAGAATTTTTGCGGTTCAAGCGTGAATGCAATTTCAGTTTCCGTCTGCAAAAAAGCACGACCATCTCTGTGCCGATTTTCAAAAAGTTCACAAACCCTCAGCAGCGTCACGTGCAGGTCTCTTATACCGAATTGTACCCAAATCTATAAATAAATATAGCAGGCAGGCAATGAAATTTATATCCTTATAATAAAATGTGGTTTTCGCTGATCCAATGTTCACGAAATTCGGGATCATATAGGGAATGTTTATGGGCATCTCTTGTGCCTAATTTTATCCAAATCTGAAAAAAAAAATTGTAGAAGGAGTGGGCAAATTTGCATTCATACCTGTAAGTGAAATACGGCTTTAACTTCGCCAGTTTTCAGAAAACTGAAGAAGGTTTAATGCCCTATCGTGGAGACGTAAGTACTTCGTCCAGATGTACTGAAATCTCTCCAGAATTACTATAAATAAGATCATGGGTTTATTTAGGCTAGTATACAGAACGTTACTGTCACTGCCTCCATTTTCACGAAACTCCAGCTTGCTCAGAAATACCGTATAAATTTTTATGTCGAATTTCATGAAAATCTGACAGAGGATTAGCCGCCAGCAGACAGACAGAGAGACAGACAGACGGAAGGAAGGGACGTGATCTATAAACAAGGCGTTTTCTACGCCATAAAGAAAACCCGACAATGTAGATACATATCCATCAGGAAATCTTTTAATTTCGTAAGGAAATTTAATACGGTTTGGGAATACAGCAAATTACTTGTGGTTCGTAGATATTCCTTTTAAATTTACACTGAATTAAAGACGGTACCTGCCTTATAGTAACCAGGGAAAAATTATATGTGTGATTAGGCCCAAAATAAGGAAGATGGGTTTTTCTGGACTGGATAACTTTTTCTTTTTTTCTTAACTCATGGTTCCGTGCATCGTAATTCTATTTTAATAAAAGCCCAACCAGATGCAACAGTATGCAGATATTTATTTACTGCAAAGTCACTCTACATGTTTCGGGTGTCACATCACCCATCATCAGGAGTATTAAAAACTGTAACCGCAACCTCCGGTACAGGTCACACTACTGTTACAGCTACTTCCCTCCAACGTGGCCTGATCAGGCCACGTTGGAGGGAAGTAGCTGTACCAGTATTATGACCTGTACCGGAGGTTGAGGTTGCGGTTATAGTATATAGTACTCCTGATGATGGGTGCTGTGACACCCGAAACATGTAGTGACTTTGCAGTAAATAAATATCTGCATACTGTTGCAACTGGTTGGATTTTTATTAACATCTTTTTCTTTATTTATTTCTTTCGTAAAATTAATTTTATAAAATTCTGCCCTTTTTTCCCCTGTTTACACAAACACGTAATTGGAAATCCTCTCATTATGAAATGAGAATTTTTAATTACTTTAAATGAGTTTAATTTCAATTCAAACTTGAGGTTGTTCAGCAAACAGTACGGCAGGCTCGACTGCACTGTAATCATAACCGCCATATACCATTCATTGAGGAAGGTCACAGATAACTAGTAGTTATATAATGAAATGTCTAGAGGTATTGTAGTCTCCTCCAGAAGGGTGCAATATTTGAACGGAACTTACAATAGTCACTGTATCAATATAAACTTCAACACAAGGTTGGCGTGATGGTATCCCCACGGTTCCTCCCCGTGCCTAGTAATGGAAGCTACTCATTAGTTACCGTGCCTCCCCCCTTCCCGTCCGCCGACGGCCCATCTCACTCAGGGATGTACCAACTCCAGCTAATGTTTGCATGCAATATTGCTCTCTCAAACTACCACCGAAGTTACTGCACACGTGTAGGCCGTGCTTCATTCTTCAGCTTTTAGTGACTATGGTTACGAGGCTGCGGGCTTGAAAACCACGGGGTCTTGGTTCGATTTCTGGCAGGGACTATTTTTTTTTCCTGTACAGAATGTTCAAGTTGGTCATGAATTCGACCACTGACCTCCATCCAGGGCTCAGGTTAAGAAACAGTGGAAATGTATTTCTACTCTCCGTATCGCATGGTTCAGAGTTTTTCGGAAATTAGAAAATGGATAATAGACTTTCTAAGTAAAAAGTCTAAATATGAAAGAGGAGGTGGATTATAAGAAAATTAAGATGTTGTAATAAAGCATTTGGAGCACGCGGTGGCACAGTTGGTTAAGGCACTGCGCTACTAACCGGGAGGTCGCAGGTTCGATTCCTGCTGGAGTCTTTGGAATTTCCCATTGAAATAATCCTTCCGGCCACACTGGTGGTCGACTCAGCCTGTAACAGAAATTAGTACCAAGGATATTTTCTACGGGTAAAGTTGGCCGGTGCTTAGGGCTAACACTACCACCTTAATGTGCCGACAGTGTAGAAATTTTGGGAGGCCCAAACTCCTGAAAACTGAGGCCCCGTCAGGCCTCAAATAATGGGATAGATTTTAGTAAAGCATTTGCAATCGTGTAGGTAGATACTCAGAAAAAATAAATTATATTGAGGGTACTTGACCTTATAATGAGGGTACTTGATTGTATTGTGCTTATTTTATTTTGGTGTGTATCTTGCACTGTGTTTGTTTTAACTTGTTTTGTAATGTGTGGGTGTGTGTGCGTGTGTTGTGGGTTTTGTAATGTGTGGAAGTGTGGATGTATGTGTGGGTGTTTTGGTATTACGTGTACTTGTGTTTACTGTGTTTTGTATTGTTTCCTTTATGTATGTTTAGTCTTACTTGTTACTAGTGTAAGGACTACTGCCACTGAGTGAAAACTTAATTGCAGTAAATAATAATAATAATAATAATAATAATACTTGTAATAACGTTAAAGATATATAAACAGCGCGCGCGCGTGTGTGTGTGTGTGTGTGTGGGGGGGTGGGTATGTGTGTGTGTGTGTGTTTGTGTATAATGACGAGAGAACTAGCACTGTGACAGCCAGGAACTAAATGAAATTTACCCCAAGAAATAAAGAACTGTGCCCAACATATATCACAGACTTATTTTAGTACTTCTCATTGTCCTTCATGGCCCACCGAGGGACAAATTTAGTCCTGGTTCCTTACGTAAATAAGCCTGTTTATATCGCGTCAGGTTCCCACAATAAAATAAATCTGGAACCAGCTTTTCTGTGCAGGATTTCAGGTTTGCGCGGTCAGTGTTTTAGTAATGGTTTTTTTACTTACGTAGCGTTGGGTTTTCTGACGTTTCGGAAGACCGTGTTGCCTAGCGACAAATTTTTTTTCTTCCAGTGACTTGGCACCCACCTGAACCAGACACAAACCATCTTGATGAAGGAGAGAGTGCCTTTCACAGAAACATCTGAATCAAACCCCTTACTACACGGTCTATGAAACCCAAAATAGACCACAGTTTGAACCTGTTAACCGACGTTTATATGAACTTAGAATGCATGCCATTGCCTTTTGAATCTCCTGTAATTCATCAACTTTTTTTACCATACTGTTGGTATTACGGTGGGCCGGAATAGCTCAGTCAGTATAGCGACTCGCTACGGGCTGGATATTTCGGGGATCGAATTCCGGTGGGGAAGAGGTTTTCCGCACCCGCCCGGACCGGCCCTTGGAACCACCCAGCCTCCTATAAAACGGGTACCGGGTCTCTTTCTCGGGGGTAAAGCGGCCGGTGCGTGGCGTTGACCACCCACCCCCATCTAGTGTCGAGGTTAAAGAAAGTGTAGAGCTATACCTCTACTCCCCCTCTGGACATCGTGGGCTGTTCTAGGGTGAACTTTACTTACTGTTGGTATTACAGGCCTGATAGCATTGTTGATGTGTAGGTTGCGAGCGACATCGAAGTAAACCGCGACGTTCAGTTCCAAAATTCTTAATTTTAGGTTGTAATTAATTGTCTTATTTTTCTATAAGGATATTCCCTTCAGTGTGACTGACTGGAAAGCACCGTAATGCATGCAGATAAAGGGGACATTAAGTAATATATCTTAATGAATCTGAAGGAGAGTTCTATATTATTCTGTATTATATTGTTCACACTGCTTGAACAGCAATTGAACAAACGCCAAATAGCAGAGTCTTTGTTGAGAAGCTGATGATCTCTCAAAAAATTAACAAATTATTCTTTATGGAGAAGAAACGGCCGTCTTCAGCTGCCATCGTCCAGTCTATGGTCGCATATTTTTCTTGGCTAAATTTCTGTTTAATATTATCCCCTACCAATGCCTGGTTGTGTGAATTGATTCCATTTTTTCAGATTTCCTGTCTAAGATCCGTACGCATTTTACACGTATTTCACATCTGTTACTCTTTCGGCGCCCCCCCCCCTTACGCTCTTGATTTTACTGTTTTAATAATGTTTTGTTAAGAACTGTTCAAAAAAAGCTGACTTACCGCAGGTAGTTGCAGTGCAGTGTCAATTATCAGCGTGCTGGCACAACTTCCAGACACAACACACACTTCTAACTCACGCTCAAGCCTTTCCGTGCCTACAAATGCACACAGTATCGTACCTGTCTTTATCGTAGTGTAAGGTTTTTCATTTGACAAACATTTGTTTATCGTACAATTTTATTAACTTCAAAATACTTCATAATTTGTCTTGTTATATCAAACATTTTTAAAAGTAATTTCAATAAGGGGGGACTGCGGTAGCACAGTGGTTAAGGTGCTGTGCTACAAATCGGAAGGTCGCTGGGTCGATCCTAGCTGGTGTCATTGGAATTTTTTATTGACATAAAATCCTTCCGATCGCACTATGGCCCTGGGGTTGACTCGGCCTCTAACAAAAATGAGTACCAGGAGCATTTTCTGGGGGTAAAAGCGGCCGGTACGTAAGACTGACAACCTTACCACCATCCTGTGCCATTGTCATGTAATCTGGGAACCTTAACTGCCTGGAACCCTCTGGGCCACTCCAGGCCTGTAACGGGACTGCTTTACCTTTACCTTTAATTTCAATAAGGAAGCACAACAAGACTGCCATTTTGGGTTAAGACTTTTCTAATTGTGAATTTTCTTTCGCCCTTTCTAGCGTTCATGATAATACAGATTATGCCAAACTCGGGCAAATGATTTGTGGAAATTAAGTGGCTTGTTAGGGCACTGTGTAAGTATTGCCTTCGAATGCCTGAAGATAATCATGAAAACCGCAGTCAGGATTACAGTGTTAGAATGAATTTTCGAACCTGAGACCTTTCGATTGAGAAGCAGTAATGCAAAAAATTACTCCAACTTCGGTCTGTGCCTTCCACAAGTTATTGCCCTCTCTACTGTTCTTATTTGCAGTGTGCATTGGTCACGTAATTCGTGTGGCTTATATTGCAGCTGGTACAGTTATTTGAGTTGCGTTCCTTACTTGTAGTATAACGGATATTCAATTAATTAGAAGTCCTGGTCATTATTACCGTTCCCTTTATGCAAAGCTGAAGCTAATTGTTCTCTTCTTTTGTGAGTTTTCTCAAAAGGGGGTGGAGTTTAAGACAGTCCAGTTGGCCTGTAAGTGGCTTTGATTACGAAAGTTTTGTGACGGGTTACTTTTCAGACTCTACTAAGCTCTGCACGGAATCTGGTTATCAACGATCTATGCAAGACATCGAATTATGCCTCGTTTAAACTCCATTAATTAACTCACAGACTCTACACGCTTCATGAGAAAGTCATGGTGAAAAGTCCTGTGACACCACGAAAAATTTAATGATCGTTCGGGTTACATAAAATGCGGTGGATTCCTTGTCTGGCTGAGAAACGATTAGATTTTCAACCATAACTCTACTCCCTGGAGTTAGGTAGCTTTCCACCAAAAACCAACATGTCCTTATGTTTTTTTCCCCCCATACTTGGCACATACCCCCACCATCTCACACTCCTCTATATGATCGCTCTAATCATATCTGGTGAGGAGGAAAAATCGTGAAACTTCGCGTTACACAGTTTTATACAGCCTCGTGTCAAAACCATGTCTTTGGAATCTTGGGGGTAATGAGATACGTAAAAACCACCCTAGTATAATTTCATCTGTGGTCTGGAAGAGTAATTCACAGACTTACTTCCGGGGTTCCCTCTTTCATTTAAAAGTAAATTAACTCTTCGCAAACACACGCGTTGAATTTAGAATAAAAATCTAACCTCATCTACAAACTAAACACCAGGCGAGGAAGTCTGCGTTGTGTAATATATGGTGGAGCCACACAATTCTCGGTACTGCAGCCCAGCGCCTCACACACTACGTGGCTTACAGCGCCATGAACGTCCGCTACAGCTCTGTTATAACACGCACACAACTGTATTCGGTGTCATCCGGCCTCGACGCCAGCCATTCCAGGAAACGAGACGCAGTTATTTCGTTTCAGACATGCTTTGGATTCACGTAGTTTTTATTTTTGCACCATCATGCTGCTTGCACGACCTGCAAAAAATGATGATACATGTTTTCTCAGGTATAATTTACTTCACGTGATTTGCTGTTGTATGAGAGAAAATACTGTTTGTCCATTACTAACTGATATAAAAAATAATACTATTATTTTCGCAGGTTCCCCAACTTCTCCCCCCGTCCTCTCTCTTTTGTTAAGATTCTGAACTAATTTGACGTTTAGGTGACCGTGCATCGTGATAAATTCTTATAATAAAACCAATTAGATGCACCAATTTCTCAAATTTATTTTTGGAATAAAACTCTACATGTTTCGGACAGTTCCTCTGTCCATCGTCAGGAGTTTTTCACAGCACACAGAGCAATGGTATATGTCATACAGGTTTGTTGAGAGCTTGCTGTCAGCAGAACTGATATTTTGTACGTTGTCTCCTTTTTACAGAACAGGGGCCACACAATTAAAAGTTGATCTGCGTGTTCTTTAAATTTGTTATTACCGAAGCTTAACATTGATCGCCTAGTAACCAGGCAACTTATTTTACTGAGATGTGAAGCATATTGCAGAGGACGAAGCCATCGTGCTCTCTTGTGATTGAATTTCATAATGAAGTGCATGAGATTGAATACTACCTGAACGGAAAGAGATTTTGTACACTTCTGAACTTTATGAGATTATATTGAGAGAGAGAGAGAGAAAGAACGTCTTCATAGCTTTGTAAGGACACTCCAGGGAAATGTTGATATATTAAGGTAAATTACAACTCCTTCCATACTGTGTTCAGTCCATTGGTAACTCAGCTGTGAGAAATCCATCCAGAAAACCCATACACACTTGATACCTACTCGTAACAACTACGCTGTGTGGTAAGTTTTCGGCTAGGTCCGTTGCTACCAACTGATATATATACCGAACTGTCCACCGTCCCATTGGTTTAACCATTCAATGCCATCCACGGTACACTGTACGAACCTCTAATTCTTCACTTGCTGCCAGACCCGCTGAACAATATGTTCCTCAAAACGTCTAAGTGCACTGTAAGTTTAGAAACCCATTCCTTTGCAGTAGTTGGGTTAACAGAGGACTGCCTTTCGGGAACCGGCTGTTTCTTTTACCAGTTACGATCTATAAGGAGTGTTTGCACGAATAGGAGATACGAAACTGCGCGCAGGGTAGGAAACATCGTGGAATTCTTAGCTGTGAAGACGATATTAAAATTGATTATAAACAATTAGTGTAGGAGGTTGTGGACTGGATTTAATTTTTTTTTCGGTCAGGGAAAGATGGTTGGCTGATGTGAATATGGTTATGAACTTCCGGGATCCATAAATACGGAGAATCTTTTGACTGGCTCATAATCGCTTAGCTTCTCCAGCATGACTCAGCTTTAAAGGCTTAGTGACTCAGTTAAGGAGTGGTTTCTTTTATTGTGTCCCGCAGTTTGGTTGAGATATTTCGACTTCCCATAACCTGACCAGAACTGCCTCTGTTTTCCGACATCTATTGGACGCAACTCAGTAAGGGTCATGTTGTCACTCTGAAGACGTAAACAGATTCAGCGCCGGAAACGTCACGTTCCTCACCAGAACGATAAAATGGGCTATGTCCAATTAGTGTCAATTTTGTACAGGGACGAGATAATTTGATATGGTGGCGCCTATTTGTGTTTTCACAGTACAGAACTTACTTCATGTTGCCCTTCTGTGGTAGCTACTATGTTTTTTGAAAATACATGCATCTCTGGTTAAGTAGGTCTATGTATATGCAATGTTGCCTGGTGACCCGTATTTGACCAGGTTTTTATAGTATGGGTAGCCAGTATGCTGGAACCGGGGAAACGTTTCATTTAAATTCGTGTGTAGTGTTACATATCAAGTGATCCCGTCACAGGTCCGGTGTGGCCCAGAGGGTGGGTAGAGGTATAGCTCTACTCTTCCATGACCGCGGCACAAGAAGTGGGTGAGTGGTCAGCAGCACGCCCCGGCCGCACTTTACCCCCGGGAAAGACCCGGTACCCATTTTACAGGAGGCTGGGTGAGCCTCAGGTCCGGTTTGAACGGGATTCCCCACCGGGATTCGATCCCGGACCGTCCAGCCCGTATTCATTCGCTATACCGACTGAGCTACCGGGCCCACGTGTTACATATCATACTTTACGAAATGTTATTTCTAGGCAGCCTGTTGCTGTTGTGATGCTCTGCTTTACGTAGCACACCTGCAGCAGAATTCAGAACAAACAGATGAACACGTGCCAAAGAACAATATTAAATGACTGACTTCATTTTGTCAACTTCTCGTTTTTAGTTTGGTCAAATAAAATCGTAAATAAAATAAGTCTTCCTTTGAAACGCCTTCATGGTTTATCACCTGCGGAGGATCTGGGTTTGAAATTGTATTTTGTGTCAGAATTTTCACAAATAAGTAAATATTAATAAAAAATACAATAAAAATTAAACTGGACTCTTTTCTTTGGACATTCTTTCTGCCACAGAAGAATGCGACCTCTGACATTACCCCCCCCCCCGCCCCGATTCATTAACTTCTGTGACTTCAGTTGTGTTAAACCTCTGAACGAAATAAAGAAATTGCGTCTTTACCATTCTTCAGCCGGTACAGTTTTAGACTTTGTTGCTGCCTGCGCACGTAAGCCTGCATAAGAATCACATGTTCTAGTAGCATAATATGACACACATAATACAAAGAACATAAACAGTCACAAGCAGTCTCCTGTCACATAGGCTATATAAATGTGTTGACCTGCAGCGCTAAATCAATATCACTGTATCCATAACAAAATTTGACACTCGTGGCTGCAAAGCGTAGTTTGTCGGTGTGCTGCGGGTCAACTTTAATTGCCCTCTGCACAAATACAACCAGCTGCCCCAGTGCACCAGATTCATTCTTCAGAGCTCTCAGTCAAGCATTTCTCGGCATTTCGTGCAATTTTATGTTCACTGTGGTTGTAATCTTGACAGTTCTCATTAAAAACCTTAACCCTTCTAATCGTAATGAACAATACAACATTACAGAACACAAAAAATTTTCGATTCTATATTAATTTATGTAATCGTTTCCGATAATTTGATCCCATCGCCATCAGGTAATATGAATTCCCTAGTGACAGTCCTACGGCCGAAGCTTGTAGGAAACTTTCATTCAAATTCATGAAAAATTTGCAATGACTTTGTGCACAACGTGCTGCTGTGTTGGTTACATTAGTGCGTTTACAGGACCTAGTTGATTGTCCCATCCTGAGGCAGACGAATCCATTCCGTACACTCACACCTTATTACTTTAAGATTCTTTTTAATATTATTTTTCCATCTGCTTCTAAATTTTACAAGTGGCTTTTCTCTATAACATGCTGTGCTGTAAAACACACCTTGACTAACACCACTGTTTTGTAAGTCTGATGATGGCCGAGTAAGGCCGAAACATGTTGCTTAGTTGAATAGTTGTAATAACAATTTGCAACTGTTATTATATTGTTGTGTAAAGACGATTTAACTAATATATTGTAAAACATGATCTTGTGTGTTTAATTATATATTGCGATATATCGCGTCCGAACATATTTTTACCGTGGACGATTTAGGTATATTATCAGATTTATACTTGAGATGATGTAGAATAATCCATATTAAGTAAATCCTTCAACAAATCGGAGAGCCCTCAGATTTGGGATGGAGAACATGTCCTCCGTATATCGAGGGTCAATAACAGGACATTAAATAAGGAGTTCAAGGCTATAGATAAAGAATGTCAATTTCAGCTAAGAGCGCTTGGCAGCTATGAAGAACGCCTGAACGTAAAAAATTAAAATATTGTGAAAAATATTCTATACTGCCCCGGAATTCTCTTCATAGACCATAGAGACAGGAAGTGTCTCGATGAGCTGGGCAACTCCCATTTTCTAATTTTTTACCATGGCACAACAGCCGCGAGTGGGTCAGGACCCCCTCATTGTCAAGGTTTCACGATCACACTCAGACACACCGCACTCGGTAGGACTCCTCTGGACAAGTGATCAGTCCGACGCACAAGCCTCTACCTGACAACACATAACAGCCACAAGAGACAGACATCCATGTCCCCGGCGGGGTTCGAACCCATAATCCCAGCAACCAGGCAGCCGCAAACCCACGCCTTAGACCACGCGGCCACTGGGACCGGCCTTGTCTGATTTATAAGTAAAAATAATAACAAAAATGTGGGCCGGTAGCTCAGTCGGTATAGCGACTGGCTAAGGGCTGGACGGCCCGGGGATCGAATGCCGGTGGGGACGAGATTTTCCGCACCTGCCCAGACCGGCCCTGGGGCCCACCCAGCCTCCTGTACAAAGAGTACCGGGTCTCTCCCAAGGTAAAGAGCTGCCGGGGCGTGAAGCTGATCCCTCACCCCCTTCTAGCGCCGTGGTGAAGAAAGAGTAGAGCTACACCTCTACTCCCCCTATGGGCTGTACGGCCTGTACAGAGCCTCAGTGCCTGTACAAGGGTGCACTTTACCTTTCTAACTTCATAGAAACAAAAATAGAGGAAAGATTTATTGGCATTAACCTGATATCTTAGGATGGCTTGCTACGGCTACAGTATGACTATTTCCATAGTCAATGTGAAGGAAATGGTTCGTTAAGGGTTTGTTTATACATAAACGGAAACATTAATGTATTTATGTGTGGGGTTCAATGTTTGTACGAGATTGCTTTGTTATAACCTGGCCTTAAATATTAATTATGAAAGGGGTCTAGAACCTCGAAGTTTTCCAAGACGTCATTTGATTATACCGCACTAACTTTTCTGGAGCGGTTACTTGAAAGTGTACCTACATTGGTCAAAATCCGCCCATCTGCCCGCGAGGAATTAAGCCTGACCAACAAACTTCCTCGAATTTTCTTATTACTTGGTGCTGATAAAATGTATGGAATTAATTTTAATTTTGTTTTGCTCGTCTCATGCTGGATTGTTAAGGCGCTACTCCCCTCCAGTGGGCCAGGGCCTCATCATTGTCGAGGATTCACGATCATACTCAGACACACCACACTCGGTAGGACTCCTCTGGATGACTGATCAGCCCTACGCACAGAATGTTATCTGTCAATATTTTTTTTTGAACAGAGGCATCACAATGTGCTCATAATCGTAATAAAATATTAAATAACGTACGTCAGCACAACTACTTTATTACACAAAAGGTAATTACATAGGCTACATGTTTCGACTATTGTTCAGTCATCTTCAGGCCTATTTTGTCAATTGAGTCACAAGATGCTATGCACACATTGGGATCCCATCGTGTTTATATTCATGGAATACATAAAAAAACCTATGAGACAAACGATTTAATTTTTATGTATTCCATGAATGTAAACACGATGGGATCCCAATGTGTAGATAGCATCTTGTGTCTTAATTAACAAAATAGGCCTGAAGATGACTGAACAATAGTCTAAACATGTAGCCTATGTAATTACCTTGTGTAATAAAGTAGTTGTGCTGACGTACATTATGTAATATTATATTATCTGACAACACAATAGACATACACCCATGCCCCCGGCAGGAGTCGCACCCGCGATCCCAGCAAGCGTGCGCCCGCACACCCACGCCTAGACCACGTGGCCACTGGGATCAGCGCCATTTGATGAAATACAACTGTACATATATTATGAACACTTTAAAATTATTTTTAGAACAAAATTGAAGTACCGAAACTTGAATTTCAAATTACTTTCAACTTTCTGCAGTATTCCAATTAAACTCTTAAGAAAATGTTTATTTCTTCTGCCAGGTGAAGCGCTGATTGCGTATTTGCATCGTGTCTTTCATTCGCGTTTATCACTTCAGTAGAATTTTGAGAGGCACTTTCGGTAAGGAAGGGTTGGTGTAGCCTGCTGTTGTATCAAAAGGTAGTGTTTGTTTTGTGAATGGTTTGTTGCTTTGTATTGTAACACACTGCAATATTCTCTGTAATTAACGGACCCGCTTTGCTTTGGGCAAGATTTTGGATGACAGAATGAATAAATACGATTACTGAAGGATTTAATAAATGGCAGATCTATTTCGGTATAAAGTTAATGCAATGCAGTGCTGATGCTATATTGCCCCAGCAAACATGTTGCAGCTCCAGGCGACTACGTAATATTGATGTGTCTATATTAAAATCAAATCTTCATCATTATTGGTCTTCAGAAGTGGAATGTTAACATTTGGTTTAGAAAGTACGGTTAATCATATGTGCATGCCCAGAATTTTAAATGCAGGTCGTTGCGTTTTATTTTCAAATTGCTAGTAGCCAAATTTTGATTACTCCATATTGAAGAAGTGAGAAAAAGCTCAGAAGCTCATCATTCTTTCATTGCTTGGAAGAGAGTATTAGCTTTCGACAGAGCCGGAAGAATCGTGGGTAGCTTCTGCCAAACTTAATTTCCTTCATGAAAATTAAAAGAAGACTTTCCAAGGGTTTTATCCTCTTACGTTAATTGTCAATTTTCATACTTCCAGCCATTATCATCTTGTTTTTCTGAAAATCTTTAAAAGCTTTTTCTGTAGAGACCTGCCTTAGATTTTTCGTGTTTAGCCTCAAGATTTTGCATTTCGCTTTACAGGCAGTTAGTGACTGTTTCATACAAAATGCGTATTTCTGCTCAAGAGCCAACTCCATCCCAGAGTTCACACGCTTGTTAGCACACCGGTGCACATACGTACGTATAAATGTACATATATATATATATACATACACACACACGTACATACGTAATGCCTAGATACACATATACATACATACATACTTACTTACATGCATACATACTTACATACATACATACACATATATAAACATACATACACACACACACACACATATACATACATACATAAAAACATACATTCTTACACGCAAACATAGACACACACATACACGCTGATATTGACATGCACACATATATACTTACAAACACCCAAGCACACACACACACACACAAACATACTTTCCTGTATAGTGAAAGACTGTACATATCTTAGAACGATTTTAACAAATAAAAATGAATTAATACCAGAGACTGAAAGAAAGATAATTACGAATGCAAATAGTGCATATTATGCACTTCTTGCTCTACTAAAGGGTCAATCAGTACTCAGTGCAGAAAAAATAGAAATGTAAAACATGAATAAGACCATCGGCAACATACGGAGCATAATGATGGGGACTGAATAAAGATGTTGCTAAAAGGCTGGCTGCTTTTGAAACGAGAGTTTTGAGAAGCGTGCTTGGGGGAATTAAAGTAAATGAAAATTGTAGAAAGCGATATAATAGGGAATTACTGCAGCTGTTTGGAGATTTAGGTCTGCTTTGTTTTGTGAGAATGTGTGGGTTGGATTTGATTGGTCATGTTAACAGAATGGATAGTAAGAGTAGTGTGAGTCAAATATTGAACAATAATACTCAGGGAAGCCGACTAAGAGGACGACCAAGACACAGATGGTGGAATTGGGTACAGACAGATATTAATAAATGCAAAATCACAAATTGGAAAAAGAGGTAAAAAAACAGAGCTGACTGGGTGAAGTCCCTTAAGGAGGGAAAGGTCCGCAGTGGACTGTAGGGTCATTTAGAAAGACGAAGAGGAAGAAGTTCTATTGTCTGTATTTTGTGCAAACTGCAACAGTGTCCATCAAACTGTAATAGTGTCCAACAAACTCTCCGTAAACCGACACTGGCCCAAGGATAAAATCTTAACTGGCACTTTTCGTCTACCCTGACAGGGTTGTTTTCCCTGCTTTTTCCTCAGTTGTAAGGCAAGTGCCACGGTATAACTCGCAAAGACGGGGCACGGCCCGCACTCTTCCCAGTTAGGTTGTTAAGTGTGTTGTTCTGTTGTTAATTGTTTTCTTCTATTTGTAAATGTGTACTGTACTACTGCCAACGGGTGTCAACCCAACTTCAATTAACAAATATATCAATATCAATATCGATTTTAGGATTCAAATTACTAATGTAGCGTTCGGTTTCCAACCTTCCGCATTACCTTTCTGTGAGATACCACTCAGATTCCTCACAACAGCCATACGCTCCGCCACACCTAATGCTGTGTAACACAACAACCCAGCAATTTTCCTTGTATTTTGGTATTAATTTACCGGGCCACTGTGCTGGCAAACGGAAGGCTCCATTCAGCGCCACCATATCTGCTTTTGTTGTGCATGGCGAGCCTTTAGATATTGGTACTGAACCCATAGTTGTGACACGTTGGCTGCCATGTTGATCGTGGGCTTCACATGCGTCGCTTTGTGCTTTTGTGTAGAGCTGAGCGTGTGGGATGGCTGTAGCGATGCCCCCGGGGATGTTATTTTGCCTGCATAGAGCTTGTTAATCTCAAAAGGCCAAGCAATAACTGCACAATAAAAATTGGACCTCAGTTATGCCTCCTGAACCTGATTACTCTTTTGAAACTGTCCGATTCAAATTTTGTCCTGGACGCAATAATCCGAGGGTTTTCATTATTTTCAATTATCATGCATGCTACACGCTCTCTCCAAGCACAAACTTTTCCAGTCGATGTCCAGCAGATGTACAGTGCTGCCAGCGTGTAATTGTTACGAAGAGACTTTACACTATAAAATAATACAGATGTACATGCACACTTACTTAACTTGTTTATTTGTGGGCTATTTGATGATAACTACCTCCACAAAACAGAGTTCTTTTTTGACAAGCTATGATTTCTCGGATAGTCTAGAAATTTCCTCCTTTTTCTAAAACCCGAGAATTCTTTGGCGTATTTGCGACAGCCATGCATTAGTCCCTATACTAAACCAGATCAATCCAGTCTACGCTCCTTCCTTACTTCTTGAAGATCCGTTTTAATATTATCCTCTCTTCTACACGTAGGTCTCCCTAATGATCTCTTACCCTCTGGTTCTGCAACCAACCAATAACCTGTGTTCTCCTTCCCTCTCACCAGTCCGTGTCATATGCCCCACTCCATTCTCCTTGATTTGCTTATTCGAATAACATTTGTTAAGCAGTGCAGATCATAAATCTCCTCGTTCCGTAGTCTCCTACATTCCTATATTCTCCCGTCCATCTTACTTAGGCCCTTTTCTCAGCAGCACTCTACTCCCGAATGGTTTATTTAATGCTAATTTCAGTACCTCACACCTCCCCCCCCCCTCCCAAATATCGAGCCGTAATTTAACCCCGATCTCTTATCTGCGCCCCTCTGTCATTATCCGGAAAGCAACTGTGTCTAGTGGACCTTCGATAACAGACAGTTCCTGATACTCCTTTGTTTTTACCTGGATACGGAGACAGAGTCTTCTCCGAAAAGTTACATGTTTCAGAATGTAAAATTTCAAAATATAAATGCAGATTTTTGAAACACTTCTACAATCCAGTAATCATAATTTTTTACTGTTTTTTTCTGCATTTTTCTTCAAACTTTCTAACGGTCGCATAGGGAGAGCACGTTGATACGTTTGTCTAGTACAGGTGCAGATAAAGCTAACTAACACAGGTGTGTAAGTTCCGTATTATATCACTCGATGGGACGTTATGCTTATATACCAGTGGCAGCTCACCTGATCAAGAAATTACCCGCCTTTTGTACAGTTCCATGTCCCTTTATTGTGCTCACAAAAGTACACCACTCTGCACACTATTTTAAGCCAGATAAGCCCGTCTACATCCTCACACCTGTCCTATTATCCTCATTACACACAGGTCTTCTCTTCAGGTCTTCCGACAGTTACTGTGTGTACATTTTTGTCTCCGTCTCTCCTGCTATTACCTCTTCCGTACTTGATCTCATCTCTCTCTTTGTGTTTTCATAGCGTACTACAGCAATAACTTGGACATAAATTACATCTAAAAAACTAAACTAAACTCCGTGGCCTTAGTCCGCACGCGAACTATACCGACAGAGCGGCCGCCGCCGGTCGGCGAAGTTAGTGCCAACTTTTGCGGATAGAGGGGTGTCACGTGGTCAGC
>Ga0123354_10004037_pt1 | contig 20613 bp, 17 predicted proteins | sample TergutLab28metaG_2_FD_97872 | JGI IMG/M metagenome (GOLD analysis project Ga0123354, IMG submission 97872) | Labiotermes labralis P4 segment gut microbial communities from Petit-Saut dam, French Guiana - Lab288 P4 | ecosystem: Host-associated > Arthropoda: Insects > Digestive system > Gut ...
CATCGACCTGAAAAAGAATTATACGCTAATCATCGTTACGCACAACATGCAACAGGCTGCCCGCGTGAGCGATAAGACAGCGTTCTTTTACATGGGCGAGTTGATTGAATACAACAATACGAAGAAGATATTTATGAATCCCGATAACGTGCAGACGCAGAATTATATTACAGGACGGTTTAGTTGAAATATCCCTGCAAGCGACAAAATGTCAAACTGCTCTCTCTTTTATCAGGTATTCGGCGATTTGTACGGCATTAAGCGCCGCTCCTTTCTTGATTTGATCGCCTACGCACCAGAATGAAAGTCCGTTGGGAGTAGAGATATCTTTCCGGATACGGCCAACATAAACCTGATCCTTTGAAGCGACAAACAACGGCATCGGATATACTTTATTCGAAGGGTCGTCCTGAACAATTATACCTTCGGCATTCCGAAGCGCTTCTTGTGCTTCTTCAACGGAAATCGGCCGTTCGGTTTCAATCCAAATCGCCTCGGAATGTGCACGCAAGGCAGGCACGCGAACACAAGTAGCGCTCACGTCTACATCGGAGTGCATAATCTTCCGCGTTTCGTTGTGCATCTTCATTTCTTCTTTCGTATAACCGTTATCGAGGAAAATGTCGATATGCGGGATTACATTGTAAGCCAATTGATAGGCAAATTTCTCAACATGAGGCGTTTCACTATGCACAATTTGCTCGTGTTGACGGACTAATTCCGCCATCGCAGCTGCACCTGCTCCCGAAGCTGATTGATACGTAGCTACATGAATTCGTTTGATGTGAGAAATGTTTTCCAACGGTTTCAATGCAACTACCATTTGAATCGTTGAGCAATTGGGATTAGCAATGATACCGCGAGGACGAATTAGGGCATCCGCTGCATTCACTTCGGGTACAACTAACGGAACATCGTTATCCATACGAAAAGCGCTTGAATTATCAATTAATACGGCACCATATTTTGTAATTGTTTCGGCAAATTCTTTGGAAGTTCCGGCTCCAGCCGATGTAAAAGCAATGGTTATCCCCTTGAAATCATCGTTATGTTTCAATTCTTTGACGGTGATTTTTCGCCCTTTGAATTCATACATACTGCCGGCGCTCCGGGTAGAACCGAAAAGCGTCAATTCATCCATCGGAAAATTTCTTTCTCCCAGTACGCGCAGGAATTCTTGTCCCACAGCGCCACTTACTCCAACAATTGCTACTTTCATTTTGTTAAATTTTATTAAATTAAAATTTTATTAGTTATTTTATTTTTTATTTTGAAAAAATAACTATATTTGCATCGCAAATCAATTTTCAATAAATTGAGGTGCAAAATTAACAAATTTATTATTAACCAAAACAACCCAAAACATTATTTTTATGAAAAAGGTTATTTTAATGTTGCTTTTCTTAGCACCGTATTGTGTTTTTCCTCAGTTTTCAGACAATTTTAACGACGGGCTCTTTCAGAGCGCTCCGCCTGTAACTCGTTCGGTAGAATGGACGGGAGATGTGGAAAAATTTATTGTGAATTCGGATTTTCAGTTGCAATTGAATGCGCCGCCCACAGGGTCGCCCGCTCAATTGGAAACTGGATCTGCTCTATCGACGAATGCATGTTGGGAATGGTGGATGAAATATGATTTCAATCCTACCGTTTCCAACTATGCGAAAGTATTTTTGTGTAGTGATGCTTCCGATTTAACCGGCGACCTGAACAGTCTTTTTATCCGGGTCGGTTACACTAACAAAAACCTCTGTTTGATGTCCCAAAAAGGAAAAACAACTAAGATTCTAATTGAAGGAACTGCCGATCGATTAAATAATACGTCGGTCGCACTTCATGTCCAGGCAAAATTGGATAAAGCCGGAACATTCAGTTTGTATTCAAAATTGGATGGTGAATCGGATTATGTTTTAGAAGGGACTTGTTCTTTGACCGACGTCTTTTCCGGTACATATTTTGGAATAGTCTGCACATTTTCTTCCACAAGAAATAAATCGTTTTACTTCGACGATTTCGTAGTTCGTGAATTACGGGACGATGAACAGAGCGAGGTGGGTGACGCCGGAGGAACCGAACCGCCGCCCGATCCGGCATTACCGGGAGAAGGAGATGTTGTTTTTAGTGAAATTATGGCTAATCCCGGAAGTGACGGCGCTGAATATGTCGAATTATACAATCGAAGCGATAAAACATTCAATCTGAAAAACTGCTTCTTTTATTATGGAACTAATTCGTACAAACTTCCGGATGCCGAAATTAATCCGCATGATTATTTTGTATTAACGAAAACGACTGCAGTCGCTAATTTCCCGCCGGACATTAAAGTATATGGCGTAACTTCATTTCCGACTTTAGCCAATACAGGAAAATTATTAATGTTCGGACTTGTGGATGGGACTTTGGTTTCCTGGTTTGAATACTCCGATTCGATGTACGGAAGTACTGAAAAGAAAGGAGGCGGCTGGTCGCTGGAATGTTTCGATTTTGAAAATGAAAGCAATACTGCTTCTAATTGGACAGGTTCCGACAGTACCGGAGGTACGCCGGGAAAAGAGAATTCGATAAAAAAAGTCAATCCGGATATGGAAATTCCCACGATTACCGGTATTCAAACCTTATCTGCTAATGAAGTGAAACTGAGCTTTTCCAAGCCTATGAATTTCCAAACGCTAAGCGCAAAGTTATCTTACACATTAAGTGATAATTTTTATGAAATTGTATCCCTGACTCCCAACTATCCGCAAGGAACAGAAGTGACGCTTCAATTGAATGCATTGCCTCCGGAAGGAGTACTGGTTGATTTGGAGTTGATAGGAATAAAAGATCGTTCGGGTTTCGGATTAAAAAACAAAACAGTATTTCTTGGCTCCGGTTATGAGGCGTCGGCGGGTGACATTGTAATCAACGAAATTTTATTCAACCCGCCTACGGGAGGTAACGAATATGTCGAGATTTATAACAATTCCGATAAAGCATTTGATTTACGATTTTTGAGCGTCACAAGCCGCAAGCCGTCCGATGGATCGCTTAATAAACTGTATGAACTGGCATCGACGCCTTTATTACTTCAGCCGCAGGAATACTTGGTGATAACGAAAAATCAAGATTTAGTATGCTCATTCTACGATTGTCATCAGGGTTCTTCTTTTGCTGAACTTAGTGTTATGCCTTCCCTGGCAAATACTTCCGGAACAGCCGTGTTGCTGAATAATCAAACAAACGAGATTATTGATGAGTTTGCATACAACGAGAAAATGCACGATGCAGGTATCAGTAGCAAGAAAGGAATTTCACTTGAACGTATTGATTTCAACCAACCTGCTAATGATCCGGAGAATTGGCATTCCGCTTCCGCAGCAAGCGGTTTTGGGACACCGGGTTATCAAAATTCGCAATACAGTCCTCCGACAGGGATTGATGAAGAACTCACCATTACCTATCCGGGAATAACGTCTGATAATTATGTCATTCATTATCGGCTTCCATCCCCCGGGTTTCGTTGTAGGGCGTATCTTTACGATACCATGGGAAGGATGGTAGCAATCATTGCCAATAATGAATTGTTAGGAACCGAAGGCGATTTGTTTTGGAATGGAAAAAAAGGTTCCGGCCAAACGCTTTCTTCCGGCATATACCTGTTTTATATGGAAACGTATGGCATGAATGGGGTAGTAAGAACGTTAAAAAAAACGATGGTAGTGAAATAAAAAATAAAAGCCTTTGTCATTGCAGGTCAAGCCTGCAATCTCCTGGTTATCAGTAATTTTTGTTCAGGAGATCCCGCGCCAAGCGCGGGATGACTGGCTTTTTATTCTCATCCTGTTTTTATCTCAAAAAATAGTAATAAAACGCGCAAAATAAAAAAATACAGTAAAGGATCGGATTGTTCTGCAAAAAAGTTATCTTTGCATCTTGGCATAAAAATCGAATTAGATATGGCAAAAGAAATTGTGGAAACGCCTTTAATGAAACAATATGTTGACATCAAATCGAAACATCCGGATGCCATTTTGCTGTTTCGTGTGGGCGATTTCTATGAGACATTTGCAGATGATGCAATTACGAGTTCCGAGATTTTAGGAATCACATTGACAAGAAGGGCTAATGGGGCGGCTCAATTTGTTGAATTAGCGGGATTTCCGCATCATGCGCTGGATACTTATTTACCTAAATTGGTTCGAGCGGGAAAACGGGTTGCCATTTGCGACCAATTAGAAGATCCAAAATTAACAAAAAAATTAGTAAAACGCGGAATTACCGAATTGGTTACGCCGGGTATTTCCATCAGTGACAGTATACTCAATAATAAAGAAAATAATTTTTTAGCTGCCGTTCACTTTAATAAAAGCATTTGTGGAATTGCTTTCTTTGATATATCAACCGGCGAATTCTTAGTTGCCGAAGGACCGGTAAATTACATCGATAAACTGATTAATAATTTTGCCCCTAAAGAAATACTTATAGAACGGAACAAGCATAAACAATTTATAGAACTGTTTGGTACGCGATTGTTGACTTTTGAAATGGATGATTGGATTTTCACCGAAGATACGGCGAATGCCCGCTTGCTGAAACAATTTGAAACGAAAAATCTGAAAGGCTTCGGAATTCAACATCTGACCAATGGAATTGTCGCCGCAGGAGCAATTCTATACTATTTAGATATTACGCAGCATACGCAAATCGGGCATATCACCTCCATTTCGCGCATTGAAGAAGACCGCTACGTCCGCTTAGATCGATTCACTGTCCGTAGTCTGGAATTATTGGGCACGATGAACGAAGGTGGAAAATCGCTCTTAGATGTTCTGGATAAAACCATTACCCCTATGGGCGCCCGAATGTTAAAACGTTGGATTGTTTTTCCTTTAAAAGAAATTAAATTGATCGAAGACCGCTTATCGGTGGTTGAATATTTTTTTAAGAAGCCGGAATTAAAAGAATTGCTGGAAAAGCAACTCCATCTAATCGGAGATTTGGAACGCATCATATCAAAAGTAGCTGTTGGAAGAGTGAATCCGCGGGAAGTTGTGCAATTAAAAGTCGCTTTGCGGGCGATAGAACCTATCCGGCAACTCTGCCTCCAATCGGAAGAATACAGTCTCCGCACGATTGGAGATCAATTAAATTGTTGTGAATTAATCAGGGATAAAATTGAAATGCAGATTGTTCCGGATCCCCCAGGCCTCTTGAATAAAGGCAATGTAATTGCTAAAGGAGTTAGCGAGGAATTAGATAATTTACGAGAGATTGCTTTTTCCGGAAAAGATTATCTTTTGCAGATTCAGCAACGGGAAAGCGAGCAAACCGGAATACCTTCGTTAAAGGTAAGCTACAACAATGTGTTCGGATATTATATTGAAGTTCGAAACGCACATAAAGACAAAGTTCCTTCGGGTTGGATTCGGAAACAGACCTTAGTCAATGCCGAAAGATATATTACTGAAGAGTTAAAGATTTATGAAGAAAAAATCTTGGGCGCGGAAGATAAAATTATTGAATTGGAAGCCAAAATTTTCAACGATTTGGTGCTTGAACTGATTGAATACATTGCGCCTGTTCAATTGAATGCCAACTTAATTGCACAGATCGACTGCTTGCTGTCTTTTGCAAAGGTCGCTCAACGAAATAAATACATCCGTCCGCGAATCAACGATAGTCTTGTGCTGGATATAAAAGGCGGAAGGCATCCTGTGATTGAAACCCAACTTCCTTCGGATGAACCTTATATTCCCAATGACGTTTACTTGGATACGATCAAACAGCAAATTGTCATTATTACCGGACCTAATATGGCCGGAAAATCGGCATTACTGCGACAAACCGCTTTAATTGCACTGATGTCGCAGATCGGTTCGTTTGTCCCTGCCGAAGCAGCTACAATCGGAATAATAGATAAAATTTTTACTCGAGTTGGCGCCAGCGATAACATTTCTCTGGGCGAATCCACTTTTATGGTAGAAATGAATGAAGCATCCGATATTTTAAACAATCTTTCCGACCGAAGTCTGGTACTTTTTGATGAATTAGGGCGGGGAACGTCCACCTACGACGGCATCTCCATTGCTTGGGCAATTGTCGAATACATTCACGAACATCCGCGATGTCATGCTAAAACGCTTTTTGCAACACATTATCACGAATTGAATGAAATGGAAAAATCTTTCAAACGTATTAAGAATTACAATGTCTCGGTAAAAGAAGAAAGCAACAAAGTTATCTTTCTGAGAAAATTAGTGAAAGGCGGAAGCGAACACAGTTTCGGAATTCATGTTGCGAAAATGGCGGGAATGCCGCAGAGTATTGTGAAACGGGGAAATGAAATTCTTAAACAGTTGGAAAACGATAATCGGAAAACAGGACTTGCTCGACCTATGAAAAAATTATTGTCTGAACGGGAAGGTTATCAATTGAGCTTTTTCCAATTAGACGATCCTGTGCTTACGCAAGTGCGGGATGAAATAAATAATTTGGATGTAAATAATTTAACTCCGATAGAAGCGTTAAATAAATTGAACGATATAAAGCGGATATTGCGAAATAAATAAATTTTTTTGCGCGAAAAATTAAGCTAAAAAACAAAAAATATAATAAATAATAAATTAAAATACAGCATGTTATAAATGTAACAACCTTGTTAGTAACACGCGTGTTACTAACAAGGTTGTTACTAAAATAAAAAAAAATCATTACCTTTGTTATGGAAAATAATAAATTTGATATGGAGAATCCATTTATATATGGAGTGGCAACATTTGGCAAGTGGTTTACTGACAGGGACGAAGATGCCAAACGTTTATCTATGAATTTTATTCATGGAATCAACACAATTCTTATATCTCCTCGTCGATGGGGAAAGACTTCTTTGGTACTGAAAATTGCCAAACAAATGAGCAATAAAAATCTTAAAGTGGTTAATTTTGATATTTTTCACTGTCGCTCGGGAGAAGATTTTTATCGCATTTTCGCCAATGAGATTATCCGGCAAACATCAAGCAAATGGGAAGAGTGGTCGGAAAACGCCCGTCAGTTTTTATCCGCGTTGACGCCCACAATCAGCATCGGGAACGATCCTGCAAATGATTTCAACATTTCAATCAACGTATCAAACAAAAGCTTGTTAGATGAAGAGGTTTTAAATTTGCCGCTAAAAATTGCAATCAAAAAAGGAATCAGGATTGTTGTTTGTATTGATGAATTTCAACAAATAGCAGAATTTCCCGATCAAAAAAATTTCCAAAAAAAGTTGAGAAGCGTATGGCAACTGCAAGCGCAACATGTTTCGTATTGCCTGTATGGAAGCAAGAAACATTTGATGTACGCCTTGTTTTCAAATCAAAGTATGCCTTTTTATAAATTCGGAGATATTTTTTTCTTACAAAAAATACCTGTGGAATATTGGATCCCTTTCATTCAACAGCGGTTTGAAGAAACCGGAAAATCGATTCAGGCTGATTTGGCGGCTAAAATTTGTGAAACAGTCGAAAATCATTCTTCCTACGTGCAACAGTTGTCATGGTTGGTTTGGTCGCGAACGGAAGCAGACGCGACTGAAGCTGATTTTAATGAGGCTCAAATTGATCTGTTAAATCAAAATTCAATGCTCTATCATAGTTATGTTGCCGGGCTTACTTCTTTACAAATAAGTTTTCTTCATGCTGTTGCCGAAGGTGTACACGACCGGTTCTCTCAAAAAGATGTTATTTCAAAATATAAACTGGGTACTTCCGCCAATATTTCCCGCATGAAAAAATCACTGGAACAAAAAGAATTAATAGATATTTCACCTAAAATGATTACTTTCAACGATCCGGTTTTTCGCGTTTGGTTTAAGAAATCTGTTCCAATGCTATCAAAATGACTTCAACTCTCAAACAAAAAACAGCGAGCGGCCTTTTTTGGGGAGGCTTCAGTTACGGCATTCAGCAACTGATTGGACTTGTATTCGGGCTTTTTATGCTACGGCTTTTGGATCCAAACGATTATGGTTTAGTTGGACTGTTAGCTATTTTTACCGCGATTGCATCAACAATTATCAATAGCGGCTTTTCTATCGCATTAACAAATAAGCGAGATGCAAATCAAGAGGATTATAATGCTGTTTTCTGGTTTACTTTTTTTGTCGGTTTATTTTTGTATATCATTCTTTTCTTTGCTGCACCTCTGATTGCCGGATTTTATAAGGAACCTGCTTTGGTTGATTTATCGCGGATTTTGTTTATCAGTTTTTTTTTCGGTGGAATAGGAACCGTTCCATACACCGTTATGTTTAAAAAATTGATGGTAAAACAGCAAGCAATAATCGACATGACCGCCTTATTGACGGCATCATGCATTGGAATCACATTGGCATTTAAAGGATATACCTATTGGGCGCTTGTGATACAATCGGTAATATATGTTTTTTTATCCTCTTTATTACGGCTTCTGATAGCCCCTTGGAAACCAACTTTTGTTTTTAATTTTACACCTATCAAATCTATGCTTTCTTTTAGTTTTAAATTATTTATTACCAATTTGTTTGTTCAAATAAACAACAATTTTCTTTCACTGATAATAGGTAAACTTTTAGGCAAAGAGAAGGTTGGAATTTATTCCCAAGGGCAGAAATGGGCATATATGGGTAATTTATTTGTTGGCGGAATGATTAATTCTATTGCCCAACCGGTTTTAGTTCAGGTAAACGATGACAAAGAACGTCAGATACTCGTATTAAGAAAAATGATACGCTTCGGTGCATTTATTTCTTTTCCTTTGATGTTAGGCATCGCTTTAATCGGACATGAATTTATACTGATTGCAGGAAAAGAAAAATGGCTTCCCAGTGTTCCGTTCCTGCAACTCTTTTGTATTTGGAGTGCATTTGTTTATCTTTTAAATTTGTTTACGAATGTCGTTTATTCGCATGGAAAGTCGGATACTTATATGAAATTAACCATATTAACCGGTTTATCGCAATTGATTGCCGTGCTTTGCCTGTATCCGCTGGGATTATTTTGGATGGTGGTGGGATACATTGGAGTATCTTTCGCTGCATTGCTGTTTTGGCAAAGATATGTATATAAACTAACCGGATTGAAAATGCGGGATATACTGAAAGATATCCTGCCCTATTTGGGAATAACCGCCATTTGCCTCTTCATTGCTTGGATAACAACAAGAAATATTCAGAATATTTACGGATTGTTTGCTTCAAAAATAACAATATCTGCAATTTTGTATATCTTTGTGATGAAAATAAGCCGTTCGGTGATATTTCGAGAGAGTATGGAATATTTAATGAACTTTATGCGAAAGATAGAAAAATAGACTAACGACAAAAAACTACTTCAAAAAGGGTGAGATTTTTGGAATTTCTTTGTACTTTTGTCAATTATATAAATGTGAAATTCGCAAATTATTTTCGCCACATTATTAAGCAAATGAATAATAAGCAAGTGTTAGTAACCGGCGCTGATGGTTTTATAGGCTCTCACCTGACGGAAATGCTTTTGGCTGATGGATATAAAGTAAAAGCACTATCCTTTTATAATTCTTATAACTTTTTGGGATGGCTTGAGCACATCAAGCATCCGGATTTGGAAATTATTACCGGAGATGTGAGAGACCCGCATTTTTGTAAATATTTCACAAAAGATATTGATACAATTTTTCATCTTGCTGCGCTTATTGCTATTCCCTATTCATACATCGCTCCGGATAGCTATGTGGATACAAATGTGAAAGGGACATTGAATATCTGTCAGGCTGCAAAAGAAAACTGTGTGAAAAAAATAATCATTACATCTACCTCTGAAGTGTATGGTACTGCCCAATATGTCCCAATTGACGAAAAACATCCGAAACAACCTCAATCACCCTATTCGGCAAGTAAAATTGGCGCAGATATGATTGCAATGAGTTTTCATAATGCTTTTGAGCTCCCTATTGTAATTGCACGACCTTTTAATACTTTCGGCCCTCGACAATCTGCAAGGGCGATTATTCCTACTATTATTACTCAAATAGCGAATGGTAAAAAGGAAATAAAACTCGGCGACCTCACTCCAACTCGTGATTTCAATTTTGTAAAAGACACTTGTCGCGGGTTTATTGAATTGGCAAATTGCGATTCGGCGATTGGCGAAGAAGTCAATATTTCGAGTAATAGTGAAATTTCTATGAGAGATACGCTTGAGTTAATTGCAAAAATTATGAACGCTGATGTAAAATTTGTTGAAGACAGACAACGTATCAGACCAAAGAACTCCGAAGTATTCCGTTTATGGGGAGACAATACAAAAATTAAAAATCTCACTGGATTCACTCCCCAATACACTATTGAACAAGGTTTGTGTGAAACGGTAGGTTGGTTTTTGAATTCCGGAAATTTGGGAAAATATAAATCAGAAATCTATAATGTATAACGATATCATTAAATTCATACGGGTGATATTTAATCAACCTAACGGGCTTATTCCGCTTCATGCACCTTGCTTTACAGGAAATGAAACGGCATATCTGAATGAATGTATTGATACAACCTTTGTTTCAAGTGTCGGCAAATTTGTGGATCGCTTTGAAGAAATGGTTGCCGAATACACTGGCGCCTCGAAAGCAATAGTTTGCGTAAATGGAACAAATGCCTTGCACCTTGCATTAATGCTTGTAGGAGTTGAACAAAATGATGAAGTTATTACACAGCCATTAACATTTATTGCAACTTCCAATGCAATTTCATATTGCGGCGCTCATCCCGTTTTTATTGATGTCGATAGAGATACGATGGGACTTTCGCCTGTGAAAATGCGCGAGTGGTTATCAGAAAATACAGAAATAAAAAACGGCAAATGTTTCAATAAAACAACAGGCAGACAGATAAAGGCATGTGTTCCGATGCATACATTTGGTCATCCTGTACATTTGGATGAATTAGTTCAGCTATGTAATGAATATCATATAGAGTTGATAGAAGATGCCGCTGAAAGTCTTGGCAGTTTTTACAAAAAAAAACATACCGGAACTTTTGGAAAAATTGGTATTTTAAGTTTTAATGGAAATAAAATCGTCACTACAGGAGGAGGAGGAATGTTACTATTCCAAGATAAGAGGTTAGCATCTTATGCCAAACATTTAACAACTCAAGCAAAAATCCATCATCGTTGGGAATTTGTTCACGATCATGTCGGTTACAATTATCGTATGCCTAATATTAATGCAGCTTTGGGTTGTGCACAAATGGAAAAAATCAATGAATTTGTAGCTAACAAACGGGAGCTGGCGCAAAAATATAAAACATTTTTCGATGATAAAGAACAGGATTTTTTTGTCGAGCCCAGCGGTTGTTCATCAAATTATTGGCTAAATGTTATTATTTTGAAGAATCGTGAAGAGCGTGATAACTTTTTGACCTGTACAAATGACAATGGCGTAATGACTAGGCCTGTTTGGCAATTAATGAATAGGCTTCCGATGTTTGAAGAATGTCAGCACGGGGATTTGAGTAATGCCGAATGGTTTGAAGAACGAGTTGTAAATTTACCAAGTAGTGTAAGATTATCGTGATGAATAGAGAACTTAGTATACTTTTTTTAGGAGGCGCCAAAAGGGTTTCTTTAGCAGAATGCTTTATTAATTCCGGGAAGAAAAAAGGGTTTGATGTTCAAATCTTTTCTTACGAGTTAACGCCCTATTTGCCAATATGTGCAGTCGGTACTGTTATCTGTGGGTTAAAATGGACTGACCCAAAGGTATATGACCATTTATTAGAGACAATTAAACAATACAATATTAACATTGTTTTTCCATTGGTCGATTCGGCAATTGTAGTTGCCGGTAGATTGAAAAATTTATCACAGGAAACTTTTATCCCTTGCAGTGGTATTGATATTTGTGACATAATGTTTGACAAGAAAGCTTCTGCATTATGGTTTTCAAAAATGGGAATTCCTGTTCCAAAAGATTACTCCTGTGAAAAAGAGATCGACAGCTATCCAATAATTCTTAAACCCCAAACAGGTTCCGCCTCTAAAGGAATTAAGATTATTTATAATGCGATGGAATTAAAAGAATTTGAGAAACAATATAATCTTGAGCATTTTTTAATACAACAATATATTAGTCCATCTACGGAATACACTGTAGATTGCTATATTAGTACAACAGGGAAAATCATATCGGTTGTTCCGCGTATTAGGTTGGAAGTTGCTGGAGGCGAGGCTGTAAAAACCATAACAGAGAAAAATGAATTTCTCATCGATCTTTCAAAAAAAATATTAAACAAAGGACAGTTTAGAGGTCCGATTACAATTCAGTATATAAGAGATAATGAATCAGAAAAAATTTTCGTTATGGAAATAAATCCTCGCTTTGGAGGCGGTGTGATTGCCAGCATATTAGCAGGGGCTGATATTACTTCTTGTGTAATAGATGAATATAATAATATACCGATTGACATTATTTCAGTTGATCAATGGAATGATAAAACATTAATGACAAGATACTTTAAAGAGGTTATATTTCAATGCGATTAATTATTGACATGGATGGTACAATATGTACCGAAGAAAAAACATACAGCCGCTGCTTGGCAAAGCCTAAAGAAGATGTGGTTGAGTCTATCAATAAACTTTATGACGATGGGCACACTATTATTATTTATTCTGCCCGAACATGGATGGAATATGAAATGACTGTTGCATGGTTAAAAAATTATGGAGTGAAATTTCACCAGTTGATTATGGGAAAACCGATTGGAGATTATTGGATTGATGATAGAGCCATTAAATTTGAGAATTGGGCTGAGGTAATGTCTCAAATAAGTGATAAGAAGAAATGAAAACGATAATAATTGCAGAAGCGGGAGTCAATCATAACGGAAATCTGGAATTGGCAAAAGAAATGATTTATAAAGCGAAAGATGTTGGCGCTGATTATGTGAAATTTCAAACGGCTATTCCAGAATTAGTCATATCAAAAAATGCGCCAAAAGCAGACTACCAGCTTGTAACGACTTCAAAAGCCGAATCACAGTTAGAAATGGCTAAAGCAATACATCTTCCTCTGGATGCTTATGCTTTGTTAAAAAAAATATGCGATCAAACTGGCATACGTTTTTTATCCACTCCGTTTGATTTAGTATCTATTGGTTGCTTGGCAACTTTAGATATGGATTTTTTCAAAATTCCTTCAGGAGAAATTACGAATTTGCCTTATCTTATTGCAGTCGCAAAAACCGGCAAACCTGTCATTCTATCAACGGGTATGAGTGTGCTGGAAGAGATAAAGAAAACGGTTGAAATATTAAAGCAAAACGGATCCGGCGAAATAACAGTACTTCACTGCAATACTGAATACCCAACGCCTTATGAGGATGTTAATCTCATGGCAATGTTAACTATACAAAGAAAATTGAGATTAAAAACGGGCTATTCCGACCATACGCAGGGAATTGAAGTCCCAATTGCAGCTGTTGCACTTGGGGCAACAGTTATAGAAAAGCATTTTACGCTGGATAGAAATATGGAAGGACCGGATCATAAAGCCAGTTTAGAACCGGCTGAATTTGCGACTATGGTAAAAGCCATACGTAATGTGGAAAAAGCGTTGGGGTCTTTTGAAAAAACAGTTTCCGCCTCTGAAAGCAAAAACAAGGACATAGCACGCAAAAGTATTGTTGCAGCAAAATCCATTACAAAAGGCGAAATTCTGACCGAAGCAAATTTAGCTGTAAAACGTCCCGGAAATGGTATTTCGCCGATGGAATGGTATAATGTGATAGGAAAAACGGCTTTGAGAGATTTTAAAGAAGACGAACAGATAGAATTATGAAAAAAATCTGCGTCATAACGGGCAGTCGTGCCGAATATGGTTTAATGTGTCGCTTAATGCGATTGATTAAGGAGGATGCAAATTTGCAACTGCAAATTATTGCGACAAACATGCACCTTTCTCCGGAGTTTGGATTAACTTATAAAGAAATTGAATCTGACGGTTTCACGATTAATAAAAAAGTGCACATGTTGTTGTCGTCCGATACCGCCAATGCAACAGCAAAATCGGTTGGAATTGGAATTATCGGTTTTGCTGATGCTTACGAAGATTTGAAACCGGATATGATAGTCGTGTTAGGCGACCGTTATGAAATATTGGCGGCAATTTCGGCAGCACTGTTTTATAAAATTCCTGTAACACATTTGTATGGCGGAGAAATTACCGAAGGCGCTTATGATGATGCAATTCGCCATTCCATTACTAAAATGTCGCATCTGCATTTTACATCAACGGAAGAATATCGCCAGCGTGTCATTCAAATGGGTGAGAATCCGGAAACAGTTTATTATGTTGGAGCCTTGGGATGCGACAACATCATGCAGATTCCATTAATGACTAAGGAAGAGTTGGAAAAATCATTAAATTTCCCAGTGGATAGAAAAACTATTCTTGTAACATTTCATCCTGTAACTATGGAATCTAACACTGCAGAAACGCAATTCAAAGAATTACTTTCGGCTATTGATAGTTTTGATGGTCTGCGAGTAATTTTTACCATGCCTAACTCGGATACGGACAATCGAATTATCATGAATTTGATAAAAGAATATGTTGCAAAAAATCCGCAAAAAACGATTTGGTTTACATCTTTAGGCATGAAACGCTATCTGTCCGTGTTGCAATATATTGGAGCTGTTATTGGAAATTCTTCCAGTGGCATTGTTGAAGTTCCGAGTTTTCACATCCCGACATTAAACATCGGCGACAGGCAAAAGGGGCGCATTGCAGCGGCAAGTGTGCTTCATAGCCTTCCTGTTGAGGATGATATTAAGGAAAAATTAGCAATTATAACTGAATCCGGTTATTCTGAGAACTTAAAGAATGTATTAAATCCCTATGACAAACCCAATACAGCACAGGAAATAGTGAGAATCATTAAAGAGAGAGTCGATATTCCGGTAATGAAAAAATTTTATGATATTGCCGTAAACAAATGAACAATATTTCAAAATACACTATTGAAAAAGTTGCATCCGTCCGCGATGCATTAGTAAAATTGGATTCTTTGTCCAGTGATGTACTGACATTGTTTGTTATGGACGGGCTAAAAGTGATAGGAACATTGACCGACGGAGATATCCGACGGGCATTAATTCGTAATATTTCACTGGATACAAACGTAGAACAGGTAATGCATAAGACTTTTAGATTTGTTTATCCAAAAGAAAAAAACGTTCAAAAAATACGGGAAATAAAAACAAGCGGGATTCAGTTATTGCCTTGCATAGATGAAAATGGGGAATTATTAGCAATACATAACCTGAAAGTTAAAAAATCCATATTACCTTTAGACGCAATATTAATGGCTGGAGGAAAGGGCGAGCGATTGCGTCCTTTAACTGAAAAAATACCTAAGCCATTGTTGAAAATCGGTGAAAAAGCCATTATTGATTATAATATAGACAACCTGATAAATTATGGCGTAGAAAATATCTATGTTACAACCAACTATTTAGCAGAACAAATCGAGGAACATTTTAAAGAGGAACGGCAAGGGATAAACGTGATTTGTGTTCGGGAAAAAGAATATTTGGGAACTATTGCTTCCGTAAAATTAATCCCTGACATGAAAAACGATGAAATATTAATCATGAATTCCGATTTATTTACCAATATTGATTTTGAAGATTTTTACCGCCATTTTTTGGAAAAGGATGCTGATATGTCTGCCGCAGCAGTTCCGTATTCTATCAGTGTGCCATATGGAATTTTTGAACTGGAAGGAAGAAACATACAGGGAATAAAAGAAAAACCGACTTATAATTTCTACGCTAATGCCGGCATTTATATTATTAAAAAAAGTTTGCTCAAATTAATTCCTGATAATGTGTTTTTTAATGCAACCGATTTTATGGATTTACTTGTATCTCACGGGAAAAAGGTGATTCGTTACCCATTGATCGATTACTGGATTGATATTGGTAAACCGGAGGATTATCAAAAAGCTCAGGATTTTGTAAAACATATAAGATAATAATGAATAATAGAAAGATTCTCTGTGTCATTCCCGCTCGTGGAGGCAGCAAAGGCATTCCGTATAAAAATATTAAAGATTTGAATGGAAAACCTTTAATTACCTATACCATAGACATCGCGCGTCAATTGCTTAATGATGATGATATCTGCGTAACAACCGATGATCAGCGAATCATTGATATGGTTGAAAAACAGGGATTAAAAGTTCCTTTTGTACGTCCATCTCATTTAGCGACAGATCAAGCTACAACGCAAGATGTTTTAATACATGCCTTAGATTTTTATGAACAAAAAGGTCAATTTTATGATATTATCCTGTTATTGCAGCCAACCTCTCCCTTTCGGTTGAAACAGCATCTTGAAGAAGCAATCAATTTATATGCTGATAATTGCGATATGGTCGTTTCAGTGAGGGAAGCCTCTGCAAATCCTTATTACAATCTTTTTGAAGAGGATGAATTTGGTTATTTACATCTTTCCAAAGGGAAAGAAAATTTTACTCGACGGCAGGATGCGCCAACTGTATGGGAATACAATGGATCGATTTACGTTATTAACCGCAAGTCGCTAAAAACATCAAAGATTTCAAACTTCCCGCACAAAATTAAGTATCCGATGGAAAATATTTATTCCATAGATATTGATACTCCACTGGATTGGATAATTGCAGAAGAAATTATAAAAGAAATGAATTTTTCTTGTAATCCTTATAACATGCATTATGATTATGAATGATAAAATTGCCAACTTAGTTTATATTTTTATAGATACTGTCTTTTCAGTAATAAGATTAATCCTCAAAACACGTTTCAAGAAGACAATCCCTTTTCAAAAAACAAGTAATCAATGTTTGATTATGGGAAATGGTCCTTCTTTAATAGAATCTTTGGAAAACAATAAAAATAAACTTCCCGGATTAGATTTAGTCGCTGTGAACTTTATGGCTCTATCCGAAGAATACACAAAATATAAACCGAATATCTATATTTTATGCGATCCGGCATTTTGGTTTGATACAACATCCGAAGATACTAAAATCAAAGTAAAAAACTTCTATTCTCAAATCTCACAAAAAACTAATTGGGAATTACAGTTATCCATGCCATATCAAGCATTAAAGAAGAAAGAAATAAAAGAAGCCTTATCTCATAATCCTAATATACGCATACACTACTATAACAATATCAAATTTGAAGGCTATAATTTTTTAAGTTACCGAGTATACAATAAACAATGGGGCATGCCGAGAGCTGAAAATGTCGTAGTTGCAGCATTGATGTTGGCTGTATATTCCGGTTATAAAAAAATTTATATTGCCGGAGCAGATAGTGATTATATAAAAAATGCCTGGGTAGATGAAGAAAACAATTTACGATTTAATGATTATCACTATTATAAAGATTCGAAAAAAAATATAGCAACAATTCTACAAATAAAAATTCATGAATTATGTATTTCTTCATATTATATGTTTAAAAGCTATATTGATATAGAGAAATATGCCGTTTATCGTAAAACGAAAATATATAATACCGGGCTTAATTCCTTTATTGATGCATTTGAAAAGAAAAACTTAATAATATGAAGATTATAAGAAAATTTAAATCATTGTTTTTAAATCCCGTCAGTTTTGAGAGAATATCATCAAAACCTGTTTCAAAAGATTTTGGATTATCACGCGGTACTCCCATCGATCGTTACTACATATCATCTTTTTTACGCAAGCATGCTGCCGACGTAAAAGGCGCGGCGCTTGAGATTACAGAAAGTACGTATTCAAAAGAATACGACCATGGAGTAACGTCTTTTGAAGTTCTTCATGTGGACAACTCCAACAGAAAAGCAACAATTGTAGGGGATTTAACTAAGTCAGACAGTCTTCCGGAAAATAAAATCGATTGTTTTATCTGCACGCAAACGCTCAACTTCATTTTCGATTTTAAAAAAGCAATAGAAGGATGTTATAAATTACTTAAAAAAGATGGCGTATTTCTTGGAACGGTCAGTGGAATTTCTCAAATCTCCCGTTATGACATGGAGCGTTGGGGCGATTATTGGAGATTTACGGATTTATCTATAAGAAAACTGTTTGAAGAATATTTTGGCGCTGAAAACATTGTAATTGAAACATTCGGCAATGTGTTTGCCGCAAATGCTTTTTTACAGGGAATCGCTGTGGAAGACCTTGAAAATAAGGATATACTCGACGAAAAAGATCAGGACTATCAGGTAATTATTACGATTAGAGCAATAAAAAGATGAAGATGCGAAAATTTCTCCAAAATATATTGGACAAATATGATTATTACCTGTATGAAAACAATATAGTAATTGGAAATCGATCCTATCAATGGTGTTCTATTCCTGTACCGTCCGATTATCCAAGACAAAGCCAGACTCATCCTTCCATCCTTTTTCCCTCAGAAAAATGGAACGGTTATGCGTATTGGATAGCAACAACGCCATATCCGGATGGCGACGTAAGATATGAAAATCCTTGTATTTATAAATCAAATGATTCTATTAATTTCTTGCCGATAAAAAAAAATCCGCTTTTGGACTATCCTGGAAATAATACATTCAATTCAGATCCTGAGTTATTTTTTCATGAGAATAAACTTTTTTGTATTGTTAGAGAAAATGAAAATGCAAATTATTTAAGAGAAATAAAATTATTATCATCTTTCAACGGCGACGATTGGAGTTCGCCAAAAACGATATATACGAGTAATGATGAGAACAGGCAATTATTGTCGCCTTCGTATATAATGCGAAATGAAAAGCATTTGATATATTTTCTGAACGGAGATGCCGGAATTGGAAGAAATGGAAAATGTACAGGAATTGAAATCATAGAATCAGACAACTTAAATGATGATTTTAAATTATCGGGCTTGGGAAATTTCACAAATAAAGATGATGTTAAAATTGAGCCTTGGCATTTTGATTTATTCGAATACGAAGGTCGTCTGTATATGATATTGTGCGGGCGGAATAAAGGCAAGACTACATTTAGAAATCCAATGTATACTTATCTTGCTGTCTCGGATGATTATGTCAATTTTAAAATTTTTCCGAAACCGATTATCAAACATCTGAAATCATACAGACCTTCGGCATACATTGATAAGGAAGGTGTGTTGTGCCTCTACTTCTCAACTATAGGAAATTTCTTAAATGATAATTCGGATAGGAATATTGCACGAACATCAATCCCGTTTCATGAATTGCTTGAGGAGGTGAATATTGAAAGTAAAAATCTATAAACGCATTATTTGATAATCATTTAAATTATAAAAAATATGAATCCATTTTTTCTAAAATTAAAAATATTGAAAGATTGCATTATTGGGAGAAATTATTATACCCCGGTACAAATAAAAGAAAAAATTGAATGGGCGGGAAATAAAGACTGTGGTTTTTATATTGTTCCCCGTTTATTATCGGAAACAAGTATCGTATATTCATTGGGAGTCGGTGAAGATGTTTCTTTTGATGAATACCTGATGAATAAATATAAGTGTGAAATATATGCTTATGATCCAACACCAAGATCGATCGTTTTTGTTAAAAATAAAAATTTACCATCGCCTTTTCATTTTTTCGATTGCGGTATCTCAGACTATGATGGCGCTGCAAATTTTTATTTTTCTGAAGATCAAGATTATGACATGAGTTGTGCAACATATAACAGATGGGGATATGATGAGCAAAAGATAAAGCCTATTGTTGTTAATGTTAAAAGACTTCTAACTTTAATGAAAGAAAATGGGCACATAAAAATAGATTTATTGAAAATGGATATTGAAGGGAGTGAATATGCCGTCATCAAAGATATTATTGGCTCTAACATACAAATAAATCAATTATGCGTGGAAGTTCATCATCGCTTTACTGGAATTGGTACAGGAAAAACGAAAGAGATGATTCATCTTCTAAATCAAGCCGGTTATAAAATTGCTGCAATTTCTGATACAAGGTTAGAATATACTTTTATCCGCGAATAAATGAAAGTGGTATTACTAAATACTTCCGAACGAACCGGCGGCGCCGCTATTGCCGCTAATCGTTTAATGAAAGCGTTGATTGATAATGGGATCGAAGCTAAAACACTGGTGCTAAACAAACAAACGGATAATGAAAATGTAATCTCAATTCAATCGTCTTTTCTTAAAAGAAAACTTGCCCTGTTAAATTTTCTTTGGGAACGAGGGGTCATTTTTATGCATAACCATTTTAGCCGGAATAATTTGTTTAGAGTTTCAATTGCCAATACAGGATTTGATTTGTTTAAACATTCATTGGTGAAAGATGCTGATATTATTCATCTTCATTGGATTAATCAAGGATTTTTATCTTTAAGCGGATTGGAGAAATTACTCAAATCGGGGAAACCCGTTTTTTGGACTATGCACGACATGTGGGCTTGCACAGGAATCTGCCATCATGCAAGAGAGTGCGATAATTATCAAACGCAATGTAGCGATTGTTTTTATTTTAACAACCCCGGTCGCCGCGATTTATCGTTTCAATGTTTTAATAAAAAGAAAACGATATATCAATCAGGAAAAATAATTTTCATAACTTGTAGCCGCTGGCTAAAAA
>Ga0123354_10004039_pt1:0-12500 | contig 20609 bp, 22 predicted proteins | sample TergutLab28metaG_2_FD_97872 | JGI IMG/M metagenome (GOLD analysis project Ga0123354, IMG submission 97872) | Labiotermes labralis P4 segment gut microbial communities from Petit-Saut dam, French Guiana - Lab288 P4 | ecosystem: Host-associated > Arthropoda: Insects > Digestive system >...
CTATGGACAGCTGGCCACCACTACACAACTCTCCTAATTACTCATGTCTACAGAAGCCACCTAAGGACAGCTGGCCACCGCTATTCAACTCTCCTAATTACTCATGTCTACAGAAACTACCTACGGACAGCTGGCCACCGCTACACAACTCTCCCAATTACTCACATCCACAGGAACTACACACATCAAATTCAGACAGAAATTTGGGAAATCTCTTTCGCAGCAGACCTGCATGAACAACGGTGGTGATGTCAACACCAACAAATTCTAAAGCCATTAAGACTTGTAAGGTAAATAGACTGTGAGTATTCGGTGCAAAAAGAATTACACAGATCTGTTTAGTGACAGTACAGTTATTTGTCCAAGAGTGATGGCTGTGAACTGATAAAAGTGCCATCAACAGTACATGAATGTGGCAAATAAGACAACACACCTTGTCCACAGCTCATCCACAAATGTGAGCCATTCCCAAGGGAGTCACCCAACAGACCGGGGGCCAGTAGCAGAGTAATTAGGAGAAGATTGAAAAAATGTTAATCACATAAACTGCTAATATATAATGGAGAATCTTGTTATTTTACTGAAATGCCATTAAGTTACTAAAATGATATACGCCAATAAGTTACTGTAATGTCATATGCCAGTTAAGGTACTTTACTGTTATATGCTGGTAAGTTACAATAATGCTATATGCTGGTAAGTTACCGTAATGTTACATGCCAGTAAAATTACTGTGCTATATGCCAGTAATGTATTATAATGTTCCTCCATGATTTACGGTTAAACAAAACTCTGATAATGGGAATGGGGAAGTAGAAAACGGGCAGTGTTTTGTTGGTGAAGGGCACAGCAGAACTTCACTGGACAAAAACATGTTGTGTTGCTCTCCACATTGGCATTACCAGTAAGAATGACATTCCATGACATCACAATCTTATCTCATTCCATTACATCTAATAACAAATCCAAAAGTTATTACGGAAGACAAAAGCAAAAGTGAATATGCCAATGTCAAACATACATTTCATCCTATGTCCAACAATCACATCACCAGCATCACTAATGTAACGTGGCAGGAGTGTCCAAAATAAAAACAGTAGTGAGAAAACTTTGAACTGTTAAGGCACAATATGCACTGTTTTAACTGGTGAAAAAGGGATTTTAAGGGACATTTAAGGCAGTGAAATTTAAGGCAGAACATTCAATCTTGTAGCTAATAAGAAGGGATTTTTAGTGGCATTAAACATAACATGAAAAATACCCCATAATTTTAAAGAATCCATACCACAATTATTGAATTTCAAACTTACTGCACTGTTATCTGATTGCTGATGTATGCTGTGGTTACCAGCAAGGGGTAACAAGCCTAATGGCCCAAGTCAAAATATTTTCAATCTTTATTGTCTATGACATCATATGCTGGTCTCTAAAATGTACTGGTGAAAGGTCTAGCATGCCATATGCTGACCTCTGTGTCGTTAGTTGGTAGCAGTATCACTGTCCATGCTCTGACACAACAACACAGGGCATTACAAGATGCAACGGACATTTAAATCCACTGCCTAAAGGTTAAATAAAAATATCACAGCACTGAGCTGGAGCACATTCTATAATTGTAACACAACTGGTGAAAAGACCATAATAAAGAACCACATGCTTGTGATCCCCTCTTCTACATACAGCCTCAACTTTCACTGCTCCATCCCCACCAAATTCCCAATTACAGCCATAATCCAAGACTCAATAACAACCGTGCTTCATTACAAAAACATTGCTATCAACAAACCTCTTCTGCTAACAACTTTTCCTCTTCCTCGCCTATAGTAAGGTTGATGGAGTCCTCATTATCCACACCATTTGCTTCAGGTAAACTCTTGTCCACCTCACAACCCACCTGAAAACAAACCACAATCCATTCATACCATCCCAACAACAGCATCAAATGGGAAACACCTGTTACAGCTGAACACTGTACACGTGTTCAGAAACAGTCAGGTGCTAGACTACAAGTCAACAGACATGCACAACATTAACTCTATGCAGTACACACATCTTCACACTTGATCTTTGAGGTTCCATTGATGATAATCTCTGTACCGATCAAGCTTTTATTGTCTAGTACCAGAAATATGCAACAAACAGCACAAGAGTCAGCCATCAGCCGACACGCAGATGTCCAGTAGTAAAAACACTGAAAACTTTATCTGACAAGAAGTTTGTAGTGCAAATGTGGTATAATTCAGCCAGTCAGTTAATGTGCAATGTTAACAACCTGAACACCTGGTCCCTCAAAGAAGTTTGTAGTGCAATGCGATCTTTGTTGGTGAAATGTTTCGGCCACGAAGATTCAGTGCCAATTCATATTGCCATTTGGTGATGGCAAAATGAGGTTGTTGCCTGTCAGAAAATGGTGCACAGAGTTCAAACATATTGGAGGAATATCAGTGACAACAGTCACACCAGTTGGTAAAGCACAGCAAGGACAGATGTGATGCATCAAAACTGGAACACAGTTTTGGGGGGGGGGGCAAAAAAAGTCACAATTCAAGGTAACTGATTTGATAATAATGAAAAAGTGTAGATGGTTGTTAATGACCAGATGTGTATGGACCTGATTTCTACAATTACAAAATGTTTTAAACTCACGCAAGGAGGAACCAATACATCACTTGTGTTCAGGATTAAGAAGAACAATAAGGATACTTCAGCATAACAAATGAGTAACATTCAGAGCTGTAAAGACATTTCAATTTTTATGACAAAAGGCAAACTCACAAACTAAACTCACAAACTAAACTCACATACTAAACATCCATCACGTAACAGGTTTCAGCATGTACGGACTCTAAAATGACCACTGATCAACACACACTGACAATTCATTAATTTCTGACTGTGTATCAATTGTAAACAGGACAAGGAGCCAAGATGAGAGAAGAAAAACAAAATTTCATGATGCTTCATCCATCTTGTATCACCATTGTTTCACCTGCTCATGAAAGGTTCCAATGAATCAAGGTAAGGCCACTCTCAGTCAATTGAAGCCCTGAGTGAAATGCTTTATAGAACAATAAACTCCTGTAATACTTAGATGCGTTTTGTACTTCCAAAAAACCTATACCAGCAACTTAAATCGCCACACTTTCTGATGATTATTTCATACTTCATAAGCTGCTACAACCAAACAAATGTTTCACACTGCAGAAAGCTTGTGACATCTCTGACAGTTTCATATGTCCAAACAAATCACAGAACACCGAGACTCCTGTATTTTCATGGAAAATCCTCCTCCAACAGCAGCACTCACAAGAACAAAAAAAGATGACAATTTATTAACCTTCAAAACGCCAAATGACGGGTATAGCCAATGGCCTATCGCAGCCTTTACTATGTGGCCCCTTTCTTATTCTGATCTGCTGCACATCACATGAGGCATTTTAATTCCAGCACCAAAGAACTCTCAATTACGTGAACTGGACTACTGTACACTTGCATCTATGGAAACATGAGTTCCATCCACAAGACAAAGTATACTATTTATGATCCTCCTGCCACCAAGTTACCACTTTCCTCATTTCTGAATTCACGTGCTGAATGCAACCGTTCTTCCTGACAAACTGTCCTAACAAGAACAAAGTTCTGCCATTCCTGATTTAATTCATCTCTCTAATATAGAGGTAAAGCAGAGCCTGCACATACTGTCAGGAGATAAGTTTGACGTAAAGTTATTGCTCTTCTCTTTCTTAACCTGGGCACTAAGTGGAAGTGAGTGGTTAGCCTTACACACCAGCTGCTTTACTGCCTGGGTAGAGCCCCCCAGTAAACATTCAATAGGAGACGGGGTTGACGCTACAGCCAGTCTAGACACTTCCTCTTAAACATTTTGTTCGCAGACACTTGCATCTTATGCCCCTACATCACTGTAAAACACCACGTTTTAAAACCATACACAAATGAGCAGCATAGTACAGAAACAGACAAAACACACCTCAACCATAGGTTTTGTCTCTTCCTGTGATTCATCCTTTCCTTTCAACTCTGCCTTGTGCACAATCACAGAGTTTGCTGTCAGCACAACTGGCACCTTGTCCAAGGCCTCATCTTTCACCTGTGAGGGTGCCCCATCTTCGTTACCCGTCTCGTCTTCCTCCTTTGGTTCTTCATCTGCATCCATATCTACATCTCGCTCCTCATCCATGTCTGTATTGTGGTTTTCCTCTGCATTGCTCAGAGTCTCAGACTCTGCGTCCTGTTCGCTGCGCTCTGAAAGCAACACATTTGACAGTGAATGCAGCAACATAACATATTCATCAGCAGGTGTGCTGCTCTGGCTGATCCCCCCTGATGACCACGTCCATCAACACATCCAGCGTAACAGTATATCATCACTTCCACTACCACTACATCAGCTATCACCAATATCCAACAAATCACTTTGCATATATGACAGAATATAAGCATACAAATCCTCTAAAATTTGTTCATCTTGCATGCTCTGCTGTTTGCACCGCACCATGTTGTCTCTGACTTGTATATCAGGAAAAGCGAAGACATAAAAATATTTACAGCCTCACAACAGACGAAGATAAGAAAGATAACCGCAGCATGTTTCAACCAGTGATACATGGAGAGTCATCTGGTGGTATAAAGAGATATTTCAAATTATGATTTGTTTTAATAATTCTACCTCAAAAATATTAATTGTATTATTTACAATCACTGTAAATGTACTAGAGTAAAAAAAAAAATAATCATAAACTGCATATCAAAATACCAGTTTATTGTTTCAGCATATATACAGGGATCATTTCTAAGCAGATCAACACAGCAGTGAAGCATCTCACATTCAACAGCAACCCACCATATTTCATTCTGGTAGCAGCTATGCTGGGAGAGTTTCCACTGTTCACTTGTCCATCAAACCCAAAAGATTCCCCCAAATCCATGACAGTCACAATTCAGCAACACTACACAGTTCAACACTGTAGAACATTTGTGAAGACAGCTTTGAACCTTCATTCGGCTCAGAATGAACACAGATAGCATGTCCAAAAACAAAACAATAACAAAACTGATCACCTGTCAGGACAGTAAAATCAGCAGTGTGTAAATCACATTTTTATTTGCCCTCCATACAACAAATCAAAGCTGCAGACAATTTAGTCAGCACACACATTATTCTACCACACATGTAACAGCAATCAGCAGCCTAGAACTTGAGATATTTGAACAATTCTAACTTAAGTATGCAATTTTCATCCCGTCCACAAAGAGAAGGGCACTCCCAGCTTAAATATCTCCTTGTAATGGGTCTCAATCACAAACCTCACAGGGTAACAAGATACATTATTTACAGCACTAACAAAACATACAATTGAATGGTGGCCACTTCAGCAACAACCAAAGGTCAGACAAGGCCACATCCAGGCTGCTGGGAGGGTATGAAACAACTTCATACCTGATGCTCTCTATCCCTCCTGAAGTGTCAGGATCAGTGGGGTCTTTTCCCCAGTGCATGCAATGTGTTGTTTCTTCCTCTTTGGGGTCTTCATGCAAGTCTTGGAGTTCATTTTCCTACCTGTGACCACACATTCCTAGTGAATTATTCCTCTGTAGTCCCAGAAAATTAGCGTGCCTCTCCCATCACAAGGTTAAGCCTTGAAATTTTTCCTTCTGGGAAGAGGGGGGGGGGAGCAATATTCAAGTAACTTTTCATTTCTGGGTAATTGTAATGCACCAACTCTCGCAACCTGTGAGAGCGCTGTATAGAAAATCACTACCTCCTGCTTCTGTAGGAAGTGAACAATCACTGACATGCTTCAAGTCTTGCACTTTCCGTTTCAAACAAGGTCTGATGTGGAACCCATCCAGCACACAATTTTTTAACCCAAACCTCTAATAATCTCAATGACACTTGCTAAACCAATGTTTAACCGTTCCAGTACAGCTCTAGGAGAAATCTGATGGTTTTGTTCAGTAAATTCATCAACTTCTGCCCATTCAAATCACATGTTAGAGCAACAGGCCTTCCAGAATGCAGCCGTTTGTTCAGGTCCAAATTCCGCCACCATTCCTCACTCACCACACTTACGTCCACAGTACCTTCACAAGCAAAAGCAACAATCACCACTGCATTCTGATGGGACTCCAAGTTTCATGTATCAAAACTCAGTAACTGCTCGATGTCTGATGCACTTTGACATGGCTGATATTACGCCATCCAACCAAAAACAACACAACCCTAACGTTTACCAATCTGTACCCCAAGTCAAACTGAAGTGCAAGAGACAAACAATTTGGGACATGTGGTGCTTCAAGGTCACACCACTTGTGTGAGACCCCTTAGCAGAGGCACTACTTTCAGAATGGCTCTTGTAATAAACAGACAGCATTTTGAAAATGTAAGTTGGTTAAAAAAAAAACTACAAACCTTCCACAACTAAAACACAGTCCTAAGCATATGAACACATACAAACACTCCTGTTTTTGTAACTGCTAATGGGAACTTTATTTCATATTTTACAATTTTTCTGCACTGGCAGTCACAGGCGTATGCTCTTATGCCGTACGCTCTTACATTGTACACTCCTACGGACTAGTTCCACAGCACACACTGCTACAGCAGATTGCAGCAAACAACTCTTGCATTGAACGGTGCTCACTTTTAGGCACCAGATGATTGTCAAAATGTGACTAGACTCTGCCATGCACCCATGATCCGGTATTAGCTGTGCTGTTCTGACAAGACTACAATCATGCCCTATCGCGGTTTAAAAGTCAAAGTGATCACCAGTGAACTGTCAGAGGTACACCAATGATCACAGAACAGTGGCTTCCAAACACTACAGTGAATGCAAGAAAGAAGGGCCTGAATGTGGGAAAGGATGGTGGTGAGATGTCAACATGTTCATCAACTACTCACCTCAATACTCACAATTGGTGATCACTACACTACATAACTTCCTTTTGGCAGTTGGACTTTCTTTTCTTCTACACCAAAAGTACTTGGTTACTTTAATTTAACTTCAAATTACAGGCTCCCAGCTACACGCACACAGCCTGCCCTATTACCCTGTATTCAGCACAAGCAGCTTTATGCCTTCATTTTAAACTAATTTTGTGAAGTCTTCCTGCAAGTGAAGCTACTAGTTCCTCAGCTAATCAAGAAATTCTCCATATTTGTAGAACATAAACAATTACTACCATAATCATACAGGTCTGTCACATGTCCCATACTGAGGCAGAAGAATCCAGCCCATACCCTCCCATCCTTTTTCTTTATGTTCAGTTTCCATTGCTTGGCTCATTCCAGACAACTCACCCAAGCTCCAGGCACTGCATAACCCTTTGCAACATGTTGACATTTTATGGTAAAGAGTTGTTAGCCCCAAGATGGAGGATCACACCTTGCTGGCTGTTCTACAGGATGGGGCAAAATACCCTCCCTACTTTCAGTTGGGCATTGTGAAGGGAGGGGAGGCTGTAGAAGGGTGGGGTTGGGCTTGAAAGGTGCAGGTAGTTGGGAAGTTCCCGTTACAACACTCTGCAGTCGTAAAGATGGTGTGATCCAACGAGCAGCGCGCATTTGCCGTCGAAACCTACTTTTCGCAAAGTCACTCTATTGTAGCGGTGCAGCGTGCGTTCCGTACTCGCTACCAAATCCCCCCTCGGGACCGAGTACCGGACCGAAAATCCATTCTCTTGTGGGTTGAGAACTTCTGGGAAACGGGAAGTGTGTCTGAAAAAAGATGAGGATGACCACGGACCTCTCGAACACCAGAGAACATCGAGGCTGTCAGACGGTCCGTTTTGCAGTCTCCCAGGCGCTCCACACGCAAACACCACGCAAACAACGGCCACCAATTGCAAGATATTCTTTTTAAGACTATGTGATTTAAAACTTCCCATGTTGTAGTTTCAGAATCCAAAAATAAAATTTTTGTATCTCAAATGGTTTTTTTTGTTATTCACCTTAAAATTTAGGGAGGTTATTTTGCCCCACCCTGTACAACCACCTCAGCTACACTCATCATGGGAAACACCAGTGTACATGTTAACAGTGCAGAACTTTGTTTGAATCAATGAAACAGATCAAGTACTTCACAGATGAATGTTAAAGCGTTGGAACGCTAAACTGTGTCAAATGGTAAACACCAGCATTTCACAGGATCACAATACCTCCTTCTTCAGGGTCATGAGATTCAACCTGCTGTGGGAATCCCAAATCTCATATACACTGCCTTGTTGATGCTGTTTCACTATGAACAATTTTTGTCAAACTGCCATATATGGGCCTACTTTACACTTTTACCAGCCACTACCATCAATAATACACACTGTAATTGATCTGGCTTTTCATTGCCATTTTCTTCATTGCATCTGCAACAAGCAACTTCACATGCTGGTGAGACAAAATTCACTGCTACATTTCAGAATCTGCCTATTTTGACTGGTTGACCACGACTTTAGGAACAATCCAACTTGGACAAAATTTGTTTGGGATAAGAGAAAATGACTACCTCAACGGTACCCTTTCAAAATTTCGATTCAAACATTTCATGGCTGAGAGGCGGTTAATTTTCCTCAACAACAGCACAAACTTCGAAGTATGTGCAGAATGGAATCCCGAGTCATTTAAGAATACCTAACTAAAAATCAAGCATAGAAAGCATTACAGACAAGCAATATCTCATCTCATATGGAAATATGAAACAGTGCAGGACACAACCATGTATAAACCAATTTAATTTGAATGAGCAAATTGGGTTAGCATGGTTTTGATTGAAAACTGGGCAAATGAAAAGGGTACGAGTAGCAAAATAAATATGCCCCCACTGTCACAAAGACGAGCATGTGATACATATATTACACAAATGCACAGAGAATCTTTTGTCTTTCAGTTTGCTATCCAAAAATTTAAAGATTAAGATCCACAAAACTATAATTTTTTCTGTTGTTTTGTATGGGTGTGAAACTTGGTTGCTCACATTGTGAGGGTGTTTGAGAATAGGGTGATGAGGAGAATATTTGAACCCAAGAGGGACAATGTAACAAGGATGTGGAGAAAACTACATAACGAGGAGCTTAATGATTTGTACTGCTCACCAGTTGTTCGGGTGATAAAAATCAAGAATTACATAGGGTGGAGCATGTAGCACGCATGGTGGAGAGGTGTATACAGGGTTTTGGTGGGGAAACCTGAGGGAAAGAGCCCACTTGGGAGACCCAGGTGTAGATGGGAATATAATATTAAGATGAATCCTCAGGAAGTGGGGTGTGGGGGTATGGACTGGACCGAGCTGGCTCAGGATGGGGACAGGTGGTGGGCACTTGTAAATGAGATAATGAATCTTTTGGTTCCTTCAAATGCAGGGGGATTTCTTGACTAGCTGAGAACCAGTTAGCTTCTCAAGAAGGACTCCACTCCATGGAGTAAGCAAGTAAATAAGAATAAGGATGGAAACTCAAGAGAGAGAGAGAAAGAAAAAAAAAGGATGGAGAATGCAGTGTCTGTTCTAGGTGTAAGTGAAGTAAAATAAAATGTGGTATTACACTGTGTAATATTCTAGAGGTGAAAGGGCTGAAAGAGGAACAGAAATAGTGCTGCATAGGAAGCATATTCAGATGTGCTGTTAAGAAGAGCGTGTGTAGTGACAGGATCATTTATCTTAAAGTAAAGGAAAAACCACTAAGTATTTTGTGAGTGCAAGGGTACTGGCCAACATCACAGTATAAAGACTATGAACCCAGAACTGCACAATATAATCAAAGAAATTTGTGATGATGATGGAAAAGGTGAGACAAACACCACCATAACAGAAGAATGGAACACTGCGATTGGAGGTAAATCATACTGAAATATTGTTGAACCATATGGGATGGGAAAAAGAAATGGAACAGATCAAATATGTATCGACTTTTGTGAAGGGAATGGACTTTCACCAACACGTGGTTTAAAAAGCTTAAAAGGCGCCTGTACATCTGGAGAGCACCAGGAGATCGACACTGACACCAGTTGGACTACGTTCTTGTAAGCATCAATTCAAAAACAGTAAGAAGCATGTACAAACAATGCCTGAAGCAAACACTGATGCTGATCACAACTACTTTGGTGGTGAAGATCGGCATTAGTTGCGAACGAAAACCAAGATGGGATCTGGATACGTTATATGCTAAATGACAGGAAGCACAGGATACTCTGGAACAAAAACCTGGTGTAAAAGAATGTAAAAGCGAGAATTTTAGAAATGCAGTGGAATATCAAGAAATGCGTGCTAGATACTGAGTGATGTGAGTGGGAAAGTAGACAGGAAAGCAAGAAAGCCATGGATTACACAGGAAATGCTCAATAAAAGGAACAAAGGAAATGGAAGAATGTAACAAACAAAGAAGGAAGAACCACACACAAGTCCAAGGAGGAGTATCTGATGAGCGTATGTGATGAGATCATGGAATTTCAAAGAACAAGGTGTTATGATTTAATGTACATGAAGACAAAGGGACTAGGGTTGGAAAGAAAACCACAGGATTCAAAACAATGGCACTGAAGACAAATTTGGGAGAACTGTTTCAAAAAGCTATATGATTGATCTAACTGACCAGAAAACCTAGAAGTCTAACCTGAGGAGGAAGTAGACACAGAAGAGAAAGGTCCTTATATTTTGCAAACTGAAGTGAAAAAAGCCACCTAGGAGATGAGGCGTAAGAAGGATAGAGAGGTACCTGCAGACATATGCAAAGTGTTGGGAGAAGATGACCTCAGAATAATGACACAATTAATCAATAATACGTATGAAAATGGAGAGTGGCCCAAGGTCACTGATGTTACAAGTGCCTTACAAAAGCCAAAAGCTACAAAATGCAGCCACCATCGTACATACAGCAAAGACAATAGTGAAGACACTTAGAAGGACTGAGAGAAAAATTGAGGATGTACCTGGGGAAGATCAGTTTGAATTTAGACGAAGAAAAGGAACTGGAGAAGCAACTCAGAATTGAGAATAATATCAGAATGAACTGTAACATAAACGAGGAATTGTGTGCAAGCAGAGGGCATTTGAACATGTAAACTGGACCAAATTAATGCACATCCTAAAGGGAACTGGTATCAACTGGTACATGGATCAGAGTTAAATTGAAACTGGACCAGGACGCAAGAACTGTTGACACTGGAACAGCATTAACACTATGATGTCACCAATTCTATTCAACTTGTGCAGCAAATACCATATCATGGATCTTTTTAGTTTGTGTATATATATATATATATATATATGTGTGTGTGTGTGTGTGTGTGTGTGTGTGTATTAAAATAAACCATATCATGGAAGTTAATGAAAGATTTGGCAACTTCAAATTAAGTCAAGTAATTCGCGCTGTGAAATCTGTATATGGGCTTGTGCTACTGGCTGAGGAAGAGGCACTGCAGGGCATGCTTGATAGACAAACTGAAATTGGAAGAGGCTATGGATAGGAAATGAATGTGGAAGAATCTAAAGTAATGAACGTCTAAAGGCAACTACCCCCAGTACACATCATGATAAATCAAAAATAACCAGAGAATGTCAAATATTTCAACTATTAGGGTAGCATGATAACAAATGATGGAAGATGTACACGAGAAATTAAATCCAGGATTGCCATGGCAAAAGCAACATTCAACAAGACAAAGACTTTTCACCAACTAATTGGACTTGAATTTAAGGAAGAAACTAGTAAACTGCTATATTTGGAGCATAGCTGAAATCTGGATGCTCTTAAAAACAAATCAGAAATACCTGCAAAATTCTGAAATGTGGTGCTGAACAAAGATGGAATTTAGTTGGATCGATCATATGACACATGAAGTGTTACAAAGAGTCAAGGATAGCAGATCCTACAAACACTAAAAGGAGGAAGGCTACCTAGATTGGTCACATCTTGCCTTAAGAAATGCTTGCTCACAGGAGGAAAGATAAATGGATAGAGGTGATGGGAAGAAGATGATGATGTAAAAAGCTACTGGATGAAGTTAATGAAAAGAGAAGATACTGGAAATTGAAAGAGGAAGTACTAGATCACACTCTATAGAGAACTTCCTTTGGAAGAGGTTACGGACCTGTTGTGAGACAGGCAACAGGTGAATGAATGAATGAAATGGCTACAAACAAATAAAGAATCAGCACACATGAAAATAATCATTTGTAACAAGAGCACAGAATAAAAATTGTATGTGAATTTTTAAACAAATTAAATGCAAATGGGAAAATGAAGTGGAAAAAATGATGCAAGATTTAGAGAAAATAAGGAGGAATTACATGTAGTAATACTTTATGATACAGAATAACTCTGATGAGATTAAAACCTGTCACAACATATTAAATAGTACAGACAAATTTTGCTAACAGTAATAAAAATAATGGATGTATACTGACCAAAACCTTGCATTACCAGTTATATTCAAATGAAGCCCAACCAACAAATTTGATTTGAGGAACTAACCAACTACATGAAAAAGAGCC
>Ga0123354_10004039_pt1:17500-20609 | contig 20609 bp, 22 predicted proteins | sample TergutLab28metaG_2_FD_97872 | JGI IMG/M metagenome (GOLD analysis project Ga0123354, IMG submission 97872) | Labiotermes labralis P4 segment gut microbial communities from Petit-Saut dam, French Guiana - Lab288 P4 | ecosystem: Host-associated > Arthropoda: Insects > Digestive system...
AAGAAACACAACAACCCAGATAACTACGCTCCGGAAGCCAGACGACTCACAACTAATACAAAAGAAACTCTACGCCTAATGCTGGACAACTTCACCCCGGAGGTCAATGAGCGAGATGACAGCGACTATCATAAACAAGTCAGAGCCCAAACCCAACAACCTACTAACACAGCAGACGACAGGGAATTCACGACAGAAGTAATCAGGGACGTCATAGAGAGCATGGACAACGGCATTACCGGCGACATTTACAACCACTCGTTTCAAATTCTACCAAAATACATAACAAATGTACAATGGATGTTTAAGGGATGGAGTATTCCCAAAGAGGTGGAAGAGAGCAAAGATAATACCTATAATAAAACCCGGTAAGGAAGACTGCTATGACGTATCGAAATATCGCCCAATCAGCCTTCTAAATGTCGGAGGCAAAGTACTGGAGAAAGTCATGATAAACAGGATTAACCACCACGCCTACACCAACGATTACATACACAAAAAAAAACAGTATGGATTTACACCGCAACTTAGCACAGTAGATGCAGTCATGGCAGTAAAAGACTTTATAGAGGAGGGGTTTAGCTCTGGAGAAGTGGCAACGCTAGTTAGCCTAGACGTGGAAGATGCATTTAATTCGGCCTGGTCGACAAAGATTTTAGAAAGTCTTAAAGAAAGCGGATGCCCTCGTAATTTATACAACCTAACAAGGAGTTATTTAAGTCAAAGACAAGCGACCTTGCAAACCAGTAACATTAGATTGGAGACAGAAGTTGCCAAATGCTGCCCCCCAAGGGTCATGTTGTAGACCTGGCCTGTGGAATCTACAGTACAACTCCCTCCTAAACCTCAACTATACGAACCGGACCAAAGCCATTGCTTTCTCTGACGACCTGATAATTGTTACAAGAGGAAAAACAGTGAGAGAAGTAGAAAACATAACAAACATTGAGCTGGGCAAAATTTCATCATGGGCAAAAGACAACAAAATTTGATTTAACGAGCAGAAGTCAAAAGCAATGCTACTGACGAGAAGGAAACGTAAAGAGAGAAAGAAGGTGGAAATATACTTGAACTACAAACCCCTTATGCAAGTGAACAGTTTGAATTATTTGGGAATAATACTTGATAATAAACTAAACACTTCAGGGATCACATAATTGCCATGGCTGACAAATGTTCAAAACTTATTTTTACATTATCCAAATCGGCAAAAATTAATTTGGGACTGAACTACGCTGCCCTGAAAACTATTTACACAGGGGGTATATTACCCCTCCTCCTATATGGAGCTCCAGTTTGGATAGAAGCAATCAACAGGGCTAGCTACAAACTGAAGATTACTAGAGTACAAAGACTGATTAACTTTAGACTTGTAAGAGCGTATCGAACGGTCTCGAACGAAGCCCTATGCTTAATTACAGGCTTGACACCTATAGACATAAAAATCGAGGAAGCAGCCCAACTATACCAACTCACCAGAGGTAGCAACAAAGAGGAAGCTAGGTTTGACCAAGATATGGGAGTTAAACACTGGCTGCACCCCGCTGTAAAGATAAGCATCCTTCGGGATAATAACGAGAACAACAGCATAACACAAATATTCACTGATGGTAGCAAATCAGAACAAGGAGTAGCCGCAGGCATAGCTGTATTCAGATCAGGCAACCACATTAAAAGCTTAAAAATACAGACTACATAAAAGACGCACAAATAACCAAGCGGAGCAGCTAGCGATACTGAAATCACTAGAGTACATTGAAAACACACAGACAACAGACAAGCTGGTTACCATATACACAGACAGCCAAACGACTCTTGACTCTCTCCAAAAGAACAACATTCACACACAGCTCATAGAAAAAAATAAGACGGAAAGCGAATGAGTTGGAACAGACCGAATGGAAAATGCAGTTCTGCTGGGTCAAAGCACACACCGGGATCATAGGTAACGAAATGGCCGACACCCTAGCAAAGAGAGCAGCAACGAACCTGGACATCTCAGAATGCTACAACAGGGTGCTTAAAAATTGTAGTGAAACGTGAACTCGAAGACAAAAGTGTAGACAAGTGGCAAAGAGACTGGAACCGATCTACCAAGGGTAAAAATCGCAAAAGACTATTTTCCGATTGTTGCCGAAAGACAGAAAATGAAAATAACGCCCTCCCACAATTTCACAAACATGGTCACGGGACATGGGAACATAAATGCATATTTATGCCTTTTTTTTTCTTCTTTGTTGTTATGAATTACAGACATGCTGTCACCATGCCATTTTCACCATAAATATAGAACACGTAAGTAACTTTATTAGAACCTTGTGGCTCCCTGATGATGGTTGGAAGTAACAACCGAAACATGTTGGAGACCTGTGAATGTTTTTAAAGTGGTTTTAACCAAGTGAGGTTTTATGATATTTTAAATACAAAGTGCATTTGTTGGTATTTTAAATGAATGCATATTTGTGCCGTTTTGAACTATCCTACACGCCAACGTGCTCATGTGGCGAAACAGATCAAACTACAGACCATCTGCTATACGAATGTGACTTACTAAAGACACTAAGAGGCACACTAAAGTCAACAATTCTAAAATCAGAAGGCTGGCCAAGAAACAAACACACACTTACAACTAAATATTACAAAGACTTTATTAGATTCACCAAACAAATTTCTTTTGACAACCTTCACTAAACTATCACATCAAGGAGTGTGGCCAACCAAAGAAAATACTCGTAGTACGTAAAAACCAAGGCAAATGATGGCAACAAGACATTGTAACTAGAATAGGATGGAAGCATGTAGAATTACTTATGTAATGGAGCATGTAATAAATAAAAAAAATACATACATACATATATACACACATACACACACACACACATATACATACATGCATACATACACACATACATACACACACATATATACATACACACACGCATACATACACACACACAAACACACACACACACACATACACACACACATACAAACACACACACTCACACACATACATACATACATACATACACACACACACATATATACATACACACACGCATACATACACACACATACATACACACACACATACATACACACACACACA
>Ga0123354_10004042_pt1 | contig 20598 bp, 11 predicted proteins | sample TergutLab28metaG_2_FD_97872 | JGI IMG/M metagenome (GOLD analysis project Ga0123354, IMG submission 97872) | Labiotermes labralis P4 segment gut microbial communities from Petit-Saut dam, French Guiana - Lab288 P4 | ecosystem: Host-associated > Arthropoda: Insects > Digestive system > Gut ...
ATGTCATACAGGTTTGCTGACAGCTTGCGAGCAGGATCAGGACGGAACTGCAGTTCCGTCCTGATCCTGCTCGCAAGCTGTAACTGTAACCTGTATGACATATACCATTGCTGTGTGTACAGTGAAAAACACCTGATGATGGGCAGAGGAACTGTCCGAAACATGTAGAGTTTTATTCCAAAATAAATTTGAGAAATTAGTGCATCTGGTTGGTTTCATTATAAGAATTTATCAAGATGCACCGTCACATGAACGTCAAATTGTGCGTGAAGTTTAAGAAAGATGCACGCAAGACATTAATCTGATCCGCCTTCACTAAGTAAGAGCTTATGAAAGGTGCCATACAAAATAAATATCCTATTTCAATTGTGTTTATTTGTAGTAAAGCTTGGCAGAAGTGTTACTGTAGCTATCTGATCGTATATTAATTATGTAATGTCACAATGCTTACAGGAGAATTTAGAGGAAAATGGAAGTACGTGGAAAACTGCTGTCTCACAAGTCTTCAGGTCAAAAACTTTATTAATGAGACTAACCATCTGCATCATTTGCTGGTAAGTGGTGCCTAATTAAAGTGTAAGATTTTAGAAGCAAAAAAATTCTTCCGATGGAATTCATTAATATTCCCTTTGAAGAAGCATCTCGGGAGTGGCGTAGTCAATTGCACATAGTAACCGGTGTACCTCGACTTTGGCTGTAGTAGTGTCCCCGTAAAACGTGTAAACCAGAGTGCGTGTATTTCTATAGAATACGTCAAAACCGGACCACACGTTTCTAAAGCGATGGCTTCTCAACGGCGAACTTACAGGTTGTAATCTTGGTTCATTATTTAAATGTTACGTGTTTAATTGCAGACACAGCGGCTATGACCATGAATATTTTTTTAAAACTGGGAATAGTTTTTCTTTAGCGGACTTAGCGATTTAATATTTCTTAATTACTCAACAGTGAAATATCATTGTTATAGAACAGGAAATAAATATGTCCATATTACATACAGAATTTCCGCCGACTGTATATCATAACTGACTTTAAACAGAGTCAACAATGCCCTGTCATGTCATATCCGATTTGCAACCTGTACGAAGTTACGGGACTTCAAGAGGTGCATTAGTAAGGACAGATGGTACGAAAACACTCACGTTAGTGTAAGACGTGGTTCTGTTTGCTTCAGTGCTGCAATGCTACAGTCAGTTTACAGCAACTGTTCAAAATGGACACTTTCGGCCTGGATGCATCCGCCATGCAGCCTGGCAAGCTCAAAGTCCCGCAACGGCTCCGAACCGGACCCACGGCTATACGACTTCTGTCTCGGTGTAAGATTAGGAATCTAATCCTGAAGCCATGACGTAAAGCCACAGGCCACCCTGTAGCTTATAACTCGCAGCTACTGATGTATGCATGCGCGCAGGCCTTCACGTCGGGATAGATCAAGACTCCCGACATAAGAAATGAGACAACAGGGAGACGAGGAACGAATCCTGTATACTGGGGATCGAGGTGGGTAGGTGTTTTATGTTCCAAAAAATAGCGAAGTACCCTACTACATAACTTCTAGTACTACATATACTAACAAAAACAACAACAGCAATAATACTAATAGTATTAGTACATTTTGTATTTGTCGGATATAACATCAAAGTCTCGCATTGTCGCCATCTTTGTAACTGTTGCCTTAAAAGCAATTATCTCATATCAGAAGTTTTCATTGTCTCAACACGAAATTCACATGATTCATTAGTTATAGCCATCAAACCGAAAGCCTAAACATTTCACCTTTTTAATGCCGTTATTCCGTAACGAAATGCCGGATTATTATGACAACCACAAGGAACGGCGCGAATCCCATCGTGAAATTTTGTAGTTGAGATTCTTACTAAGATATGTCGAGTCATTCTGTTTGTGTGGAAATCTGACAACAGACACCTTATATGAGGACCCACGCACGTTTACAGAGATAGGTCTTTATAAGCGAGATAGGTTTTATTCTTTGAAATACGCGCTGAGGCCAAAGAATCATTGGAGATCGAAATGAAACAAGTGATCATGTTCGATATCTTGCCCGTTCCGAGATATCGATTGTAATCAACTTGTCTATTGCTACAGGGTACAGAGATAATCTGTAGGGTAGGTCTATGTGATGTAAAACGCGGAAAGGTGCATTTCAAATACTTGCACTGGAAGTATTTTGCTACGAAATAGCCACGAATTTAAAATCTAGGAACAATCACAGAGCGACAGCGCCAGAAATTTTACATGCTGCAGACAGTTCCTAACTTGCTAAAGTCTGAACAGAAGCACTTCATTTCTGTTCGCTGCATTAGTATTTTGCTATACGATAAAATAAAGTAAATAAAATAAGATTAAATGTAAGCAGACAAAGAAAACAAGAAGATAAAAGAAAAAAATGCATAGGCTAATGTAACGAGTTCAAACTTCAACAAATTACAGTACAGAAATAATGTCAAAATGAAGAAACACGAAAGTGCATGTTGGCCTATACACTATTCCAGCTTAGACTGTCCAACTTCAACACAGGGCTGAAGATAGATCAAAGTATTCGAAATACGTACGGAGTTTACGTGCAGTAATATTTTTGTACTTGAGAGTACCGCTTTTGTACTGACAACTTCCCTTTATTTCAGGGTCAGCATTACGTTTGTTTACTTCGGCCTGACAGTGAACTCCGTGTCAGTAGGCGGTAATAAATACGCGTCGTTCATCCTGGTGGCGCTGATAGAACTACCTGCTTACGTAGCCACCTACTTATTCATGAACAGGTTCGGGAGGAAATTCTCCCTGTGCGCTACCCTAATGATTTCAAGCGTCCCCTGCACTGCCTTCGCCCTCCTGCCGCCAGGTATGTCTGATATCAGTGACGTGTAAATCACTTTACACAATATTTAATTTTTTTAACCACGAGTCTAATTACCGAATTATTACAGTTAAAATGCAATTTGTACTTTGGCTTGTTAGCCCAAAGGCATGAATTAGGATGCCACCCGCAAACCATTCATTACAGTTACATGGTGGATGTGTTCATTAGTTATGAAGATTTTGAAACAACTGCTGTATAAGAGCCACTCTGTAAACACAGACGATGTGCCATGTTTAAATAAAACTTCCATATCCTAAACGTAGGATGATTACGTGGGTGAGGATGTGTCTGCTCAAAACACGCCTGTCTAATGAATCATGTGCCGCGCGCGAACGTACAGATGTATATCGACAAACCAAACGTTTTGACGCACCATCACTGGCCAGTGAATTTTACATTCGGGGCTTCCACAGTATGACATACTGCAGGACACCTCACGTCACAAATACAAGTTCAACAATACCATTCTTCCTTCATGCAGCGGTCAAGTTGGCTCTATCATGCCGCAGAGGCAAACATGAATGTGAAACAACTGTGCTTAAGCCTCTATTACAGTAAAAAAAATTTTTTTTTTAATTATCACAGCCTGCAAACATCCAGTGGACCTCAAGTGTCCGTCAAGGGCAGATGAAAGAGTCATCAGCGGACGCTGCGTCTACAGATGGAAAATGCCACCATGTTCCCGATACAATAATCAACTGGCTTTGTTCGAAATCTCCGCCTGCTCTCATCTGTTATGTATAGGTTCGGCATGTATGCTAGCAAGTATTCACGAACAAACGCAGCAGATGGCATACCCGAGTCAGTGTTATAGTGCCCATCTTCACTGAATACCCGTATTTCCTTCACGTAACAGCCTCTCCTACGGCAAGTCACAGAGCTACGGGATTTCTAAACAAGCGTGTTTTCAACAACCGTTGAACTTTCAACGCACTTTGCAACAGTTACGTAAGAATCCAATACGCTTTGCCATTACATTTTTTTCCGGATTTATTCTTCCAATTTTCGTACATTACTGTGTCGATGTTGTCTTCCACGCACAAAAGCAGTGGCACTAATTTTGGTTTCACCCCAGACACGGGGTTTCCCCAACTTGTTATTTCCCGCGCGATCGTATTTTTTTCAAGGCACGTTAATACACTCTTCAAGTTTCCCGTCTAACGACGAACACGTTCTGTGGCTCAATATTTCCGCTGTTATTAAGAGTTTAGGTGAGTATATAGTGCATTACAGACGGACTCTGTGTGTGTGTGTGTGTGTGTATAATACACACACACACACGCACGCGCGCGCGCGCGCGCGCACGTTTGGGAACAGTGTACTTAGAAGAACATTGAAACCCTGGGGTGCAAAAATTTTCCAAAAATATAGGAGCCACCTCAGAATTCTAGGCGCCATAGCGGTGGGTGACATGGAGCAAGTTCCAAACTGATGACCCACAAATATTAGCCACCATAATACAAAATTTAGTGGTCACGGCGACCTGGCGCCCGGCATTTGTACACCCCTGTTAAACCCTAACCAACCCAGCGTGAACTTCATTATGAGGATTTTCACAGGCCAATCGCAATGGCCGCCAGTCTAAGGCTCACACCGTCTTCGTCCTCTCGGAGCACTCGGTTCGAATCTCACCCAGGATATATGTCCGAACATTTTCTGTCCTTGTGATGTCATGTATAAAGCCCTGCGATGGGCCGATTCCCCATACAAGGAGTCCTACCAAATGAGTAAAAAGATTAACACTTTCAAAAGTATATGAATTGTAACAGACCCGAGCGCCGCCTAGTCGTAAATGCTGTACAGCATGCGTCCTTGAAGTTTACAGCCTGTTGGGATATGATACCAGTACACACCGCCTCATATCTCAGAATACTTTTATCTTCGTCATCAACGATGGGTGATTACATCAAGAGGAATGAGGAGGACGGAGCACGTGGCACACAGGGAGCTGATAAATATGAAATTATATTCTAGAAGGAAGAGACAATTTGAATAATCTAGACATAGATGGGAATAAATGTAAAAAAAGAGAAAGCAATCCCTTTACAGGCCTGAACAGGCCATGATGGTTCCAGGAAATTGAGTGTCCCAGATTTCAAGAAAATCGGCACATGAATGAGGTAAGCTTGGCAGCCCTACGTACCGGCCGCCTTTACCCCCCAGGAAATATTATGTCAGTGACACCATCGGGAATCGAACCCGCGACCTATCGGCGTGCCCCCCATATATTGGAAAAAGAAAATTTATCATACCGCAGTGGTGTGTGTGCGTGCGTGCGTGTGTGTGTGTTGACTGGACTCAACAGAGGCTTCGGCGTTCTCGTGTAAGTAACGAATCTTAGCGTCTGGACTCTTCACCGGCTCTACTGCATACAGTCGGTTACATGCTAATACGGCGCAATTTCTTCTTTGTGACAGACTACGAATGGGCGCGTCTGCTGCTCTTCTTGGCTGGGAAATTCTCCATCACGATCTCTTACACTGTGATGTATGTTTACAACGCAGAGCTGTTTCCGACGCAACTCAGACATTCCCTGCTTGGCGCCTGCGTCATGTTCGGACAGATCGGCTCCATACTAGCACCACAGACACCGTTACTGGTAAGGAAAACGTGGTTTGATGGTTTCATTTAGCACCAGCACTTTAAAGCACACTGGTAACAAACAGTACGTACAGCCTATTCTGACGTGCAGAATCTCTGCAGTTTGTCTACTGAGGGTATTCAATATTCTCGAATGTTGCAAAACGCGGGGATCATTGCTCTCAACATCGTCAACTGACCGTCTTTGCAGTGGAGACGGCGCTCTTTCGGTTGGCTAGAACTCACTAATTAAACATTATTTACTTTAATTTCAGAGTTCAATTGGTTACAAACTGTGTAAAGTAGCTCTGAAAACGTCCGTATCACTGCGGTTGCCCAGTACAGTCGCTGTGTCCAGATCCATCCACCTCCGTGCAAGAAACCACCGGAGAACCGATGAACGGAGTTTTAAGGAACCCAGTTCTACTTCAAATTTGTCGACCCATACCAATTTTGGTTAAAACTAGACACACACATCATCGACACTCTACATGCGTTTGTGTACATGTCTCAAACCCAAAGTCGCGCCGTCTCTTTATGTTGACCAAAGCAGGTACGGAAGGGAACAGAATGAATGGAGAGAAATGGAACATGCTACTTCCTCCAGCTATTCGTACATTTCGTACCGTGTTTCCTGTCAGCATTTGTAGATCAAAATCTGTCATGTTTTAATTCACAAATCGTTTGGAAGGAACATATTCCTGAGCCATTTGCTATAAATACCATGCCAGGTGTGGCCCCATTGCGTGGCCTCCATCAACACGAACACACCACACGGCACAACGCGGAGTAACTGTATATACTTGCCCCGAATGTATTTCGAAACCATTACCCGAGCGGCGTTCCTGGACCAAACGTGTTTATACACACTGCATATACACTATACGGCGTGTCCGGTGAATCTCTGTCACAAATTCGGGATTAGATTCATGACCCCATTTTTTTCTGTGGCACAGCAGCCCAAATCGGTCCTAGGCCGTCTCGCTTGGGGTTTCTAGACCACACACAGACAGACAGACACACTCAGCAGGACTCCTCTGAACGAGTGATCACCTCAAGAGACGACCATCCATGCCCATAGCGGGATTCGAAACCGAGATCCAAACAATCGAGCTACCGCAAAGCTACATCTTAGACCGCACGGCCACGGGGATCAGATTCCTGACTTCACACCACGTCAACAGTGCCTTTTTCAACAGGCGCCTGATTCGAAACCATTACAAAACTACGGGACTTTGAACTATGAATTAATTAAGAGAGGCGGGCTCGAAAATGCATACGTTAGTGGATGACATGGTTCTGTGTAAACAGCAGCACAAGGTAATTCAGCCAATGATACAGTATTTATTTATATGTATTTTCAACAGTGTTAAAATTGCCGCCTTCGGCCTGGGTGCATCCGCCATGCAGCCATGCACGCACAAAATCACGCAGCTTTTTAACCGTTACGACTCGGAACCATGTTCATACACGCATTTTTCGTCAAGAATCTAATTCTGCAGTTATGACATAAACTTACAGGACATTCTGTATACATCTTACGCCCATCATACGTGCCACAATTCGCAGTTACGTGGCTGCGGAACCGTCATTAACTGCAGTGGACACGTGATGTAATCCATTCATTGCTATCATACCGTAACGACATGGTGTTCAGAACTTAACCAATGCCGTATCATTTTGTGGTGCGCTGTTCATCAATATCACTAGTTTCGAATTTCGCAGAGCGGGGTCTAAACGCAATACTGCACATACCCCACGAATAAATGTCAGTATGTAACATGGAACTGAAAGGGTTCCTCTGCTAGCAACCACTGTTCTCCCAACGGCTGAGTGCAAGCGTGGTGTTTAGAAGTTTGGCAGGGAATCTTTGATCGAATTTAATACACTACACCACTGCAGCTACAACGGGATGAACTGTATTTAAGTTCTTGTTTATTAATGAGTTTATCTGAGATATCCAAAGTTTTTCATTCTGTTTTTCAAAATTCTAATGCACTAGTCATCAACAAATTTCAGTGGCTCATTTCGACTGAAGGGTAAGTAAAGTAAAACGTTCGATATCATCGTGTCTCTAAATTCGTGATTTCATTTCGATTTGGGCTGAAGCCCAGCAGCTCCCCCCTTGGGTGCGTTTTTTGTTCCCGATGAACTTCCTACTACTATAATTTGCATTCACACACAAAAAGGTATATGGAAAAGGGCAAATGCAATATACTGTATGTAAACAAAGAAACCTCATGCAGGCTGGACAATCTTTCACACACAGCAAATATTTACATTTTCAATCTTTACCGATTTTGGACTAAGATTTCATTTACATTTGGGTATCTTTCACTAATTACCGCGAAAAACATACTTCACAGCACCTACCTGGAATGCACAGGACAAGAAACCTCTACAGGCGCATCTCGGATAGAAATGATGTCACACACACAGAACACACAAAGTTTCAATTATAATCTCAGCAATTTGCTATCCGGTTAGCAACAGATTTATACAGTTTCAACAAAACGTCGCTATTGCGAAATGAGAAACACGATGCAACCTTCTTGCTGTGCACAGCCAACTTTATCAACCGTTACGCATGAACGAGCATTTTAATATTTCCCGATAATGTGCGGTATGTCCGTTCTTACAGACCACCTCCATGCCTACACCCACACCTGACAAACACTATTTCCTCGCATCTCGTAGTTCTTTTGGCCCATAGCATGGAGAACACTGTGTTCCCCCGAGGAGTCGGAAATGGGTTTGTACATGAATGACAGATCAACACGCAATTCCGCATAGTGACTACGTTAATGCATACTGCAGCGCAGTTTGTACTGTACGTGGTACGTACTGGATGCGTTCAGAGTTCCGAGTGGCGAATTTAGGCTCTCATGATGGGCACCACGAATATTACTGCTACGTGACATGACTCCATGTATTTTGGTAGAAAGATACCAAGATACTTCAGATTGTGGTAATTTCGTTTGCCTGGGGGAGGGGGGGGGGGACAATTTCCATTCGAGCTCCATGAAATAGGGGCGTAGTTGTACCTGCATAAATTGAGGTAGGCCTATCTTTTATTGGCATGGACTCCCAATATCAAATTCCACGGAATTAATCAAGCTGAAAACAAACAACTACTCCATTTAATGTATGAATATGGACCGGTATAGCGACTCGCAACGGGCTGGACGGTTCAGGGATCGAATCCCGGTGGGGAGGAATTTTCCCCACTCGTCCAGACCGACCCTGCGGCCCACCCAGCCTCCTTTACAGTGGGTCCTGGGTCTCTTTCCCGGGGTCAAAGCGGCCAAGGCGTTACGTTAACCGCCCACCCCATCTAGCGCCGAGGTTAAAGAAAAAGTAGAGCTATACCCCTACACCTCCTCTGGGCCTTCGTGGTATGTTATAGGCCGAAATTTAATAAATAAATAAACACTTTCAAAGACAACACGTAGGCGAACACACAATCTGGCCATCGTGCTATTTTATTCACTGGATAACGAAAGCGCATGCCTAATAAAATTGCGTTTGAGGTTATTTTAATCGGCCATCAGACATGACTGACAAAGCTTCACTGGGTTAAGCAGGCATGAGCATCGTGTGGCGTCTACGCTACTTGAAAACGGCAAAATTCACCTCAACTGCTCATTGCAAAACGATCGTACTACACAGTCATGTCATATCCTGTATGTGTAGTCCTGTTGCTACCGTACTGCTTCACAACAATGGTTTCTTGCTATTTATAGCCTAATGTTCCTGCACCTGACTTAGTACGTATCCAACAACAGAATGCACAGTTATGACGGAAGGCAGTGACCCTTACCTCGATGAATATGTTCAATGTTGTTTAAAAAATGTGTGTGATAACTATGAAATGGGGCCTATTTACAGTGCAGTAGGCTATGGTCCCTCATCTGTACTTTAATGAAAAGTAAAATGTATAAGATCTGTCTCGTATAAATATATACCAAAACAAAGACAGAACACCAGCTGTTGTCCACTTAATTCACGCGGAACTCAGTTTGAGAAATGCTGGGCTGTTGAATTCTGAGTACGGCATAACCACGGGACTAGTTATGTCAAGCAAACAGTGTTGAAGTGAAACCTGTAGGGAAAAATGGAGTGGCAAACCTTTTTGACACATGCCTGGTCGGATGCTATATCGCCGTTGTTTGTCAGCTTTTATTCAGAACGTCCGAGTCAACTGGGAGGGATTAAAAAGTAATGAGACACGTCGGTTTTTGGTAAACGCTAGGCGAAGGCATAAATTCTATAAAGAAAAGCACAGAAGCTCTATTAGAGGATAGTAAAGAGGTTCATATCAAAGCACATGCTGCGAAAACTGGGTATGCGTTCATGTGACATTCACAGAGTTCAGGATAAAATAAGAACACAAAAATAGCCAACAAGTCCTTGGAAAATGTGGCAAAGTTCAAATACTCGTATTTCGACACGACATAAACAAGTGAAAGTTGCAAGCATGAAGAAATGAAGAACAGACAAAAATTATGGAATGCCTGCTATTATTCGGTCCAGAAGCTTTTGTCTTCCCACCTGACATCTAAGAATGTAAACAAGGAGATACACAAAACGTAACTTTAACTGTTGTTTTTATGGGCGTAAAACTTGGTCTGTCACATTAACGAAGAACGCAGGGCGAGGGCGTTCGAGAATAGGGCGCCGAGGAAAATATTTAGGCACACGAGGGAGGAAATGAGAGAAGTCTTGAGAAAATTGAAATAATGAGGAAATTCATTATTTGAACTGCTCACCAAATATTTTCCGGCTGATCAATTGAAGGACAGTGAGATAGCCGCGGCATGTGACACGTAGTGGGAGGGGACAAGGGCATACGGGGTTACAATGGGGAGACCCTAATGAAGAACATTTTTAAAACTTAGGTGTAGATGGGAGTATATTATCACAATGGATCTTACAGACATAGGATGGGGTGGCGTGCGGGACTTGATTAACCCCAATTCGGATAGAGACAAGTGTGGGGGGGGGGGTCTTGTGACGCGGCAATGAACTTTCAGGTTCCATAAAATGCGGGGAATTGCTGAAACAGATGAGAAAAACTAGTCCAGGACTGTGCTTCATGGAGTTACTTGGTTAGTCAGACAGACAGACAAAGAAACAGACAGACTGATAGATAAACAGGTAGGCAGATAGATACATACATAGACAAGGGACGGTTTGGCCGTAGGAGGAACTGTAGGCCCACCGCGTTTACCTATCGACGTTGCCAGTAAATTTCGCTGAATGATAATGAATTGGAAAGGATGTAGAAGGTCGTGCCCCATTTCAAAGTAACATCCTGGAATCTGCCTCGAGGGACTGAAAAAAATTAGTAAAACCATGTCAGAACAGTCGGTGTCGTGGACGGTATTCGAAACGGGCACCTCTGAATGCAAGTGAAAAGCATCACAGTTTGATAACTTTCTTTCGGTGAAATCTCTTGAAACGGAGCAAACCTGGAAGACCGGGAAGAAGATGGAAGTAGACAGACATTAAACCTATACCTATGTTGGGGAAATAAGTTACGACGATTGAAGGCGGATGAAGCTGGCTGAGGATCGTGTTCAGTGGCGGGGTTTGGTAGTCATGTCGCATCTCCTAGTTCTAGCAGTTCGGTATATTTAGTCAGTTACCTGTTGGACTAGTCAGTTATTTTGCTAATTACTCAGCTGGTTGGTTAACTAATATTTACATATGCCTTTATGTCCAGGATGAAGTGATGGCATCACTTCCGCTTATACTTTTCGGGGGCATATCCCTGTTTTCCGGCTTATTGGCTTTGTACTTCCCCGAAACTCATCACACCAAACTACCAGACACAATAGAAGAAGCTGAGAACATCGGAAAAAGCAGAAGACATATGGACGACGACAAGAAGTATGAAGTTCAACAAGCCGTGTGACCTGCAATCTCGGGTTAAGTAACTTTAATTGACAACATCATGAGAAGTATTCATAGACATCAGAATCTGGAGGCATGTTGAATGCACTACTCACTGAAACTGTCTTTAACAAACAATGATGCAACATTCTGGCCCTGGTTGCAGTTAATAGATTTATTGTTGCTATTATTTATCGAACTAAACCATCAGTCTATGTAAAGTGACAGAGTGACAGAAGTCACAACTTGAAAAAGATATCTGACACTGAAGTAACTAGTGACGTCACTGTCCTTGAGTTAAATGTCGGTAGTACAGAAAACTGAAACACTAGTACTATTTTATAAGAACAATCGATGCAGTTTCATTGAATGATCTAAAACGAGCGACGGTTTAACACTGCAAATCGCAGATTTACACACTGTGAGTTTCAGTTCAAATTACCTTCCTGTCTCCTATCTAAAATATGACGACTAAAATGCATGAAATTACTTCATAATCTTAGGCGTTGATTTAGGTGGATATGAAACTTGGGTGTTTACCCTTGGGGGGGGGGGGGGGGGGGGTTAGGGGTTTTGGGGAAAAAAAGTGGGGTTTTTATCGGGGGGGGGGGGGGGGGACGTGGCTTAAGGATGTCTGAGAACAAAATGGAGAACAGAATGTAGGAGCATGAGAAAGTAACAAGAACAGAGAGAAAATTGCACGGCGAAAAGCTTCGTAGTTCGTATCCTTCAGCAAACATAGGGCAAATTAGTCTTCAAGTAGAAAAAAAGGATAAGACAGACGGGACGTGTAACACGCATGGGAGAACCAAAAAATGCATACAAAATTTTAAGGAAAGTCTGGGCATATTGACGTAGATGTGAGGACCGTAAATAATTGCCAGAGCCAGTGGCAGGTTATTGTGAAGAACAAACTGAGCATTCGGACTCCATGAACGGTGGCGAATTCACTGAACAACTGTGCGAGGCTGCCTCAGTTACTGCAACAAATCGCATATTTAGCACCTCTCTGCGAACTAGCAGTAAAGATGAAATGCAGAGACCAGAATGCTGCTACTGTACTTTTGATGAATCTGTGATAAAACAAATTCACTTGTTGTATGTTATTCATCCATATATTTTATAGATGTTATCTTATTACTAAATATTCGTATTTTAGTTAGTGGTGGATTCCTTCCAAGATACTTAACAATTACTATCATGGAATTAATAGTTTCTTGATTGCCCAGTAGTTAACTACTGTGTTGAACACAAAACGAAATCTGTGTACTACGATGATCTGGTAAATTTTGGGCTCCCTGGCCCACGAACTTACTATTTGCATTTACTACACCCACATTTACATGAGAAAATAGCGACTCGGTTTTAGGGATGCGGCACGTTACCCCAATCGAGTCGAGCCGAGCCGACGCCAGCCCAGATGGAGTCGAACGTGACTATCCAAAACGCTGCAAGGCGCGGACTTATTTATTTGACAACGAATTCCTATATAGCTCAGTCACACTGCTTCAGTGCAGTCCGACCCAGTGTGAAGCTGCCAGTTTACCCTTGCAGCAAAACCTTGATCCGTCAGACTCGATTCTACTCGACTGGGCTCGATTCGGCTAGCTGCGCCGAATGTGTTTTAATAATGTGGCGTGTCTTGTAAAGCCAGAGGGGATGACATTAAGGCACTTTTTTTTTAAATACATAATTTTTCACATAGAGTTTCCCTGCCTGTAGTCACGTCGATAGAACCTATTCCGGCTCCGTACTAGTAATAATGGCTCATCTCTGCATAAAGAATTAGCGAAATAACAGCAACAAGCTATTAAAAAACGGATTTCGGTTAGAATGAACATTACTCAAGCACCATTTCATATTACGCGGGGTCAAATTCTTTATTTAACACAGTTCCCCTTGCCTTTACCGCGGTAGCACAGTGGTTAAGGTGCTGTGCTACAAACCAGAAGGTCGCTGGTTCGATTCCAGATGGTGTCATTGGAATTTTTCATTGACATAATCCTTCAGATCGCACTATGGCCCTGGGGTCGACTCAGCCTCTGACAGAAATGAGTACCAGGCGTATTTCCTGGGGCTAAAAAGCGGCCGGTGCGTAAGGCTGACTTCCTGGAACCCTCTGGGCACCTCGGGCCTGTAATGGGACTGCTTTACCTTTACCTTCACCCCTTGCCTTTATAGCTACTAGTCAACCTGTCATATGTATTTGCCTGCGATCCCAAGTAGCTTACCGTATTGGCTTACATATTAGTCCTTACAGGAGGCGTCTGGGCAAGTAGGCCGGAAGGAACAAAAAGCTGGAAGAACATGCAAAGAGCCATAACTTGTAGCATTTCACTTTGCTAAATATGAGAGTAACCAAATAAATAGAGTGTAAATGGCTTGGACATACAGCACGTACGGGAAAGAGACGAGAAATGCAAACAAAATTTAGGTAGGAAAACATGTGAAAGATAAACTCGTATTGTGACATGATGTTATGCTGAGACCACTCTGCAATGAATATGGACGGTTCTGGAAACGCATATTCTCAAGCCGTTTCGAACGCTCAAGTCGATCGATTCGAAATAACAGTTCTCAATGCTCAGCTCGTGGGTGCTCCCCTCCCTCCCCCCACAGCAGCCGCAAACATTGCACGGGATGATGCAACGTTCATCGCTCGTGACGTATGGACACACATGTGACTGTCCCACGCCCGCAGGTGCCGAGGGTAACAATACGTGGAACTATATCTGCATTTCCCAGACGCCTTCATGTTTCGGAACTTTGGCACGGGGACATATTCAGATTTGGGGACCGCGGTAGCACAGTGGTTAAGATGCTCTGCCACAAATCGGAAAGTCGCTGGTTCGATCCCAGCTGGTGTCATTGGAATTTTTCATTAACATAAAATTCTTCCGATCGCAATATGGCCCTGGGGTCGACTCAGCCTCTAACAGAAATGAGTACCAAGAGCATTTCCTGGGGGTAAAGGCGGCCGGTGCGTAAGGCTGACAACCTTACCACTATCCTGTGCCGTTTTCATTAAATCTGGGAACCTTAACTTCCTGGAACCCTCTGGGCCACTCCAGGCCTGTAACGGGACTGCTTTACCTTTTTTTACATATTCAGATTGATCTTACAAAACAGGAAATCGTTCATAAAATATTCTCCCCGTATTACTACTAGATTATGCTGTCCGGTAGGCGCATATTGAACTGCGGTATATTACATGGCACAGGCCTACAACACATAATGGTATTTCATACAACGTTTTAACGGCTGTTATATTAAACTTTCATTCCTCAGCACGAACAGGCCTCCTTGTTTTATAAGTAGGACAAAAAAATGAGTGAAAATTACGAAGTGTCACAAAATGAATGCATGATTCTGCCTTACTGTGTTCCAAGTGTAGAACCTATACATCCTGCTTGTGTTACACCCACTACACAAATCATCTTCTGTCAGTGCAATGTTAGTAAAACTGGTTGTATTAAGTAATACCAGTAACAATACATGGGACTGTATCACTGCTCCACACGTCTGCATGGCGCTGTGATGTCACCTGCAGTGACGTTTGTAATAGCTGTTTGTTTCATTGCTCTAAATACTAAATTTCATCTAACCAGCAGGTAAGCCACATAATTTTTCTCGTCTATTTTATAAACATTTAATGCCATAATTTTCTGTGTATACTTATGGATATATTATCTAAAGGCGTAGGCCTAACTACTGCAATACAATTTGTAATAATACTGTCCATGATCACTGATTCTTGAGCCTTAATTATACTAAAATCTTGCCTTACTCAAGTTTAAGCTGTGTAATAAATATTTACAACTGTGAAGTCAAAGATAAATATGACGTGTTATGAATTATGAAGTATGTGTTTGATTGTGCCCCTTGGGCCATAAGCAGTACCTAAAACAGACCACCAGAATCCTTTAAGGACGAAACTTTATCTGTCTAATATAACGACCCAGGTCGTACCACGCTGTAAACACTCTCTGCCTCGGTTATAAAAACCAGTCATTGCTGTACAGAGAAATAATCCCTGTTTGTTCTGTGATCCACGCAAAACACATAAATGCATCGTGGGCAGAACGCAGAATTTTTTATTGTTACAGCTGGTGGTACATAAAGTAAGTCTTATTTTCAAATATGAAAACATGTTACTACATGTCACATGATGAAACCAAACTTCTCTCTGCCGCGTGTGCTCTCCAGACACACCAGACTGCATCAAGAGGAACAAAGAACTTCAAATTGAGAGATCTGGAGTTCTCAGATGTATTTCTGACCTGCAAGACTCCTGGTATGTTCCCGAAGTTTCGAAACATAGTAGTAGCCACACTTGCAGGGGAGCGCACCACAGTCCTTTGAACCGTCTGATACTACTTACCTAGCGACAGCAGAAGGTACGCGCCTTCAATCGGTACGTTACCATAAAAATACGAGTTTTGAAAAGTTCTTCTGAGAATATGTGCGGAAGGGGTCAAGGCTCTGAAGGTGTGCACGAAGGACGAGTCATCTCTTTTATCAGTGAAATGCCCTGTGAACAAACGATTATGAACCCCAACCGCTAACAAAAATCCTACCATCATCTAGCTGTTAACCTGTGACCCCGTCAAGGCTGGGGAATATTCGCCTTTCGAACACGGCATTCCCTATAACAATTCGTTGCTGTGGTACGACCCACGGTCCTTACAGGATATAGCATGGTTATGCAGACATCGCTCGGCCAGCCGTTGCAGGATATTGCAACAGGGCTTTAATCTTCTTGTAAACCTAAGCCGATAGAACGCTCTTACGTCAGTAGACGGCCATACTTTACTTAACGTGCACCGTGTGCTTCAGACACAGCGATGTGACTAATACAAATTGAATCTCTCGAAATGCCTCAACTAGTTAACTCGCAAACCTGCTTACGCTCTTCTCAGGACTCTAATTTTTCACTCGGCACCAGGGGCAAGAGGTGTTTCTCTTCTTCAGAACGTCCAGCCCGACTCTGCTGTCAACTCAACCTCCTATTCAAAGGTTACCGGCGTTCTTTACCCGTAAATAAAGAAGCCGGAGCGTGAAGCTGTTCACACAACTCAATGCCATATTAAGAACGAGTGAAGCTGTACCTCTGCTCCCCACTTTGCCTGTGAATAGGGCCTTCACTGACGACACGTACAAAATTCTCTCTTTTCAGGCGAATTCGCATAGTCGCAAAAGCGCATATTAGCTTCGTCATGTCCGTCCGTCTGTACGCTTGTATCAGTGCGGCTACTCCTGGAGCGATTTCCCTGAAATTTGGTATGGGGAACTTTTATGAAAATCTGTCCAAATATCCAAATTTTGTTAAAGTCGGACAAACATATCGGGCACTTTACATGGAGACCCGAGTATGTCTTATTGTTGCGAGCGACAATGCATCGCCATACAGGCCCTTTCTTGGAATGAAATGGTATAGGGCTATCAGGATAGCCGCGGAGGTATAAACATTACGCGAACGTGCCACAATGTTACGTTATACGTACGTTGACTACGAACACTGTGTCTACTACCGCCTTATAAAAGCGAAGCAACTACGCTTGTTTGAGTGCACTGTCACAAAGGCAACGCCAGTGGATGTAAAAATCCCCAATACTTGGATCTTTACTAAGTTGCACAGTACATGGAACTTCTCACATCACTCACCCTTCGTAATTCACGTGGAAGTTCCTTTATCTCTTACATTTCGCTGGTAAGTGCATGTAAGTGCCTTACGTCACATACCCTTCACGGCTAACGTGAACTTCGTTAAATCAAATACCCTTCGCAGTCTGCATGTTAGTTCTCTGACTTACTACACTGAAAAGTTAAGTGCAGGGAAGCTACTTAATCAATAAATGTTCAGAGTTCATATGGAACATCTTTACGTCTCTTAAATACGGAAATTTTTTTTTTCGCCTATCCTTTACAAGAGAGATACAGGGCAACAATTCCTTCAAAAGTACGCCGTGCAACAAGCCGTTCCGCTCAACTGGCAAGCGAGAAGCCGGTATTGCAGGTGGTTTCAAGAATCGACAGCCATTTGATTTCTTGATCCGTCACTAAGGTTTTGCTCGCACGAGGCATGGCTTACATTAAACGGGAAGGCAAAGAGCCACACTAACGGACACTGGTGTTCCTCCCAAGCAGGTCATGATTTTCCTTTGCGTAACCTTAGACTTCGGTCTACAACTCTGATCCATGTTCGCGGCACAGTGAGGACGCGCAGTACCGTAGGGCCTGTATTTTTCGAAGAACCAACAAATCCCTACCGCTACGTTCTGCTAACCTTGACATCATTCATTAGACAGCTACGGCTGGCTGATCACCAGACTTCAATCCGTGGGATTATTATTTGTGGCGGAGGGAGGATAATATTAAGATGGATCTTCAGGAAGTTGGATGTGGGGGTATGGACTGGATCGAGCTGGCTCAGGATAGGGACAGGTGGCGGGCACTTGTGACTGCGGTAATGAATCTTCGGGCTCCATAAAATGCAGGGAATTTCTTGACTAGCTGAAAGCCTGTTAGCTTCTCAAGAAGGACTCTGCTGCATGGAGTACGTAAGTAAGTAAATAAGGCGGACACAAAGACGGACTTTATACTGGGGGAGGGGGGGGTGAACCACACATTCCTTGCCAGAACTTTCAATGTAAGAGCTTTGTCGTGTATCCAGAAATATTTCCGGACGGTGCGAGGCCTGCTTAGAAGCTATAAGAGACCACTTCGGGGCTCTTCTAGAGTATCAGGTAAGTTTAACTGCAGGGGAAATAAAGACTATTAACTCCATGTGGAAGCAGGCTGCGTATGGGATTATAGCCCACGCGACAGCCACCGTGCTGAGGCCGGAGATTAAAGGTACGCGTGATATGTGTACCACAAGCTTCGAACATTATAAAACTGCGTTTGACCCAAACAGCGCATTTATTGTGCGCTTCGTGATTCTCACAACAAACAACTGTTTCCACAAAAGGCAATAATGAATACTGAAGGCGCAGCCTGTATACTATGAGCTAGGAAATGGACTTTTGCGTGGAACAATTTCATGCTTCAGATGTTTCAAAATGCGGACTTACGGACAGACGGATCCTTGCTGACACTAGGAGCAGCGGTTAAACATTGCAGCACTGATCGTACATGTTGACGGGTCTTCATTCACTTGAAAGTGGTTAATATAATTTGCACTAAATATTTGTTATTTGCAGTTGCAATGGCAGAATATATTTTCTGTGCATTTAGTGTCAATGGCTCTCTCACACCCTTCAAATTACATAACATCATCACCATTCTTACCGGTCAATAGCACACACCCAATCACTCTCATTGGTTCGCGTCACATACTCCAAGATCACCAATTCTAACGCCAGTTGGTAAGGCATCTAATTTTTCCACTCATATACAGTTTAAAGATGAAGCTACTTAATTTGTGTTTGCTAAAAATACACGAATCTTGCGTCTCTGTGGCAATTAAATTATTTACCAAACGACGTTCGTTCATGTAGAGTAAACATTATTTCATGCCGCTATGTAATATCCGGAATTTAAACACAATCCAGGCATATGCACTGCAGTAAGTCGCGTAATCCTCTTTATAAAACTGTCATGTTTCTCGTCTTCATACAGTTCGGACTTTCCTACTTTAAAGGGCGTCCACTGTATGCACGCTGTATTCAGCATCTGTTAAATCCAAATCTGCTCTTCAATACCTCTCTCCCATTGTTATACAAAGTTTTTAACGCTAATGAACAGTAATTATTGCATGCATGTATGTATGTATGTATGTGTGTGTGTATGTATGTATGTATGTATGTATTGTGTGTATGTATGTATGTATGTGTGTGTGTGCATGTATGTATGTATGTATGTATGTATGTATTTATGTATGTAAGTACGTATGTATGTATGTATGTATGTATGTATGTATGTAAGTAACACATGGCTTTACATGAAATCACTGAACTTCCCATACAGCGTATTCCTGCATATAGTAAGACTCTCAGAATAAACAATGATTATTCACCGAAACAACAAAATCGACTGGTCTTTACAGTGGGGACACAGTGGGGTTGCTGACAGCTACGAAATAACTGTTTGTGTATCATTTCAATACATTTCAAGTTTCGTACAGTTATATCACTCGATTCTATGTTCATTCACTAAGTTTATGCCCAGCTAAATGTTTGTACTCAAACTAACTGGCTAATTGAATTGTAAGCTGTAAAAAGCAACCACCTGGACTCGATAAACAGAACCAGATCCCAAAAATAAACACGGACTGCCTCAGATAAAGACTGATGTCCGACAACGGTGCACAACACAAATAACAGACAGGGCTATCACAACGAGGCTTCCTACAATTTCGGTCATAAATATGGGCTCTGAAAGTTATAAACCTAATGACTTTTCAGGTGCTGTTCCTGAGGTAGCAGGTGGCCGGGATAGCGTAGTTGGTACAGGGACTCTCTACAGGCTGGACTGCCCGGATTTAACCCCGGTGGGAGATTTTCCGTACCCATCCAGACTTTCCCCGAGGCCCAACCAGCCTCATCCTATACAGTGGACAGGAGGTCTCTTTCTCGGAGGTAAAGCGGCCGGGGCGTGGCGAAGACCACCCACCTCCATCTAGCGCCGAGGCTAAAGAATGAGTATAGATATACCTCTATCCCCCTCTGGGCCTTCATGGCATGTTATAGGGTGAACTTAACCTTTTCTTCAGATCTCATGTTGTCCTCTTGTAATTCCGGGTTAATTATGAACAGATGGATCTTTAGAAATTGCGCGCGGCTTTTCGGAAAGGGGATCAGTCCATTGCAAGCCTCTACCTACACAACATAGACGAACACAACACAAAAAAAAAATGGCAAGAATGGAATGTGGCCAATAACCAGAGTACCGAAAAAGCCACTTAAGCAATAAAACATTCTGTCTTGTGCTTGGAACAACACCGGTTCCTACCTGTGCTGAGACACAAACTACCGGACAGTACCTAAAAATAGCCCGCGGTCTCTTTCGTTCCGAACTGTTTTCGAATTCACAATCCACCAATCGTTCAGTCATTCGACACCATTCAGTCTGAGACGCGAACGTACTGGCATCGACGTTGTACAAACGGCAGACAAGACAGGCACTGCACGTATGACGTAACAATGGGTGCGTCTGCGCAAACATTGTTGCCGCGAAGAAGAAATAGTAATCAAAATTATGAGTGGGTGTCTGTACTCTTGCCGTACTTATCCTTCAGGCAAATA
>Ga0123354_10004043_pt1 | contig 20598 bp, 17 predicted proteins | sample TergutLab28metaG_2_FD_97872 | JGI IMG/M metagenome (GOLD analysis project Ga0123354, IMG submission 97872) | Labiotermes labralis P4 segment gut microbial communities from Petit-Saut dam, French Guiana - Lab288 P4 | ecosystem: Host-associated > Arthropoda: Insects > Digestive system > Gut ...
GGGGTGTCACGTGGTCAGCGCAACGGGTCCCCACAGCCATTAATCTCTGTTTTCTAGACCTGGAGCCGCTACTTTTTTCATTCAAGTAGCTCCTCAATTGACCTCACAAGGCTGAGTGGACCCTGTTCCAGACCCACTACTACACAGAAAATCTGGTAGCACCGGGGATCAAACCCGGGACCTCTGTATCTGTAGCCAGAAACTCTGACCACTAGACCACAGAGGCGGTCATCTGCTCCACAAACATTTCAGAATTACAGTGCATCAACACAGCCGGCCCAAAACATATAAGCTCACTTCATGGCAAACGTTCTGTGATTTGCCGCAGTACTTTGAGAAATGTCTCATGTATGTCTCTTTCAAAGTACACCAATGCAATTACCAAGTACTAATTCACTTCACATCAAACATGTCAATGATTACTGTTGAAATGTTTTGATGTGATAAACTCATTATGTAATAAAAACTTAGCAATTAAAGTGACAAATTTGAATTAATGAAGAAATGATACATATTGTGTTCAGTATCTGCATATTCTGAACACACTTCTGGAGCCCTGTCAAAACAGTAACATCACCTAGTAAAAAGAATGATCAAGTGTTCTTTATAATCACTGAAAATGCTATCCTACAACAATGTCTTAAATTTGTGCAAAATATCTTCTCAGGCTTCAGCTCAACATTTCGGTCTCAATACAGCCATTGTTGAAGATTCAATGAATCTTATACTTATACACCCTTACAGGCCACATTTCCTGCTTCATCTGTGCTAATGAAAGGTTGAACACATTCTAGATGTATGCACCTATTGCATATATACAGTTCTACATCAATATCACCAGCCAGGATACAGTCACGATCAATTACTTCAGAAAACTTACACGCCTGTCCTCCATTAAAAGTTGGCATGGGTTCCAAGTGAATTTCTTTGACAAGAAGTCTCACTGGATGGTAGTTCAACTGTTCTTGTACTAGAGATGCATAATAACCTACGTAACGTCGCTGGCTAGGTATAGTCACACCCTAAAACAAAAGATACAATGTTTGAATTTTGACTGGCAACTGCAACAAATTAGTTAATAAACTTCTTCTACAAACAAAATGTCAGTGTATGTAATAAAATTATTTTTACTGCAAAGTGTATGGAATATCAAATGTTGGTAATATAAGCTTTCTAATAACACAGGTATAAACAACCAATGTCTGGTGACTGGAAGAAAAGCATTATCTGCCAAATCTATTAAAAAGGTGACAAATTACTTTGTAATAATTGAAGTGGCATTTCACTTTTATGTGTGCTGTATAAACAACACACTAATAATAGACACAGAAAATGTTATGAGACACTTAAAAGGTAAAGTGTTCCCGTTACAGGCCCGGGGTGGCCCACAGGGTGGGCAGAGGTATAGGTCTACTCTTCCATGACTGTAGCACTAGAATGGGGTGAGTGGTCAGCAGCATGTGCCAGCCACACTTTACCCCTGGGAAAGACCTGGTACCCATTGTACAAGAGGCTGGGTGGGCCCCAGGGCCAGTCTGGATGGGCAGAAAATCTGGTTCCTACTGGGATTCAATCCCGGACCGTCCAGCCCGTAGTCAGTCAATATACCAACTGAGCTACCCAGCCCACGTTATGAGACACTTGGGACATTAAAATACAGAACACATTCACATATCTAGCAACTAACAAAATCAAACAAATTACAGAGACAAATACAATACAGTACATAAATGACACCAATATAATCTAAAACAAATAAAAATGCTACCGGAAGAGAATAACCTAATGATAGCAAAACCAGATAAAGGTAGAACTATGGTCACAATACATAAAGTCACATTGAAACAGGAGATTGATACCTTTATACCAGAAAATCAAATAATACATTTGAATAAAGATCCCACAGAATCAATTCAAAAACACATTCAACAAACAATGCACAAATGTAACACAATAATAAACAAAAGTAACAAAAATATTTGGTGCAAATAAAACCCATGGCACCAAAACTCAATGCCTTGATCACACACAAATAAGACAAACCCATCAGACCAGTAATAAATAATATACAAGCACCATCTTATAAACTGCCAAATATCTCAATAAGAGACTTAACCTATTAATAAAACTACCGTACACATAAGCCACTGAAAATTCAAAATAAGTAGCACAAGATCTAAATAACATCCAAATTAACAATCAACACAAAATAACCACATTAGACATAAAATACTTACATGTTAATTTACCCACACAAAATATAATTAACATCACCAACTTTTGGTTAAACATAAACAATAATCAAAATATAATAGTAAAACAAACCTTGGAGTACATAAGAGTGATTTTAGATCAGAATTATTGTCAACACGATGGAAAATATTTTAAACCTACAAAAGGAACAGCCATGGGTTCACCCATATTCGGCACCCTAGCAGAAATTTACCTCCAATTTTTTGAACAATTAATAATCAAACAATGGATGGAAATTGGTGAAATAACATATTATAGAAGATACATAGATGACATCATAATCCTATTCGACCAAAACAAAAACTGTGAAGATTCAGTCACCAACTACATGAACAACATAAACAAATATTTAGAATTTAAACTAACAGAAGAAGAAAACAACAACATAAACTATTTGGATCTATCCATACATAGAAACAACAATAACCTACAAGGAATTTACAGAAAACCCACACAAACAGATACTACTATACATTTCACATCCAGCCATCCATTAGAACACAAAATCGCAGCATACAACTTCTACATAAACAGAATGCTAACAATACCAATCACAGAGCAAGCAAGACAACAAGAATGGAACACTATCCACACCATAGCTAGAAATAATGGTTTTCCATTACAGATCATCCATAATTTAAAGAACAAACTGATACTCCAAACACAAAAAACAGAAAATACACTCACACAAACACCACGAAGGAAATGGATCACATTTACATGTTACAGTCCAATCATAAAACAAAGTTACCAACTTATTCAAAAGCACCGACTTAAACATAGCATTTCGAGCACGTAACACTATATATAACCAATTACGCGACAGGACACCACTAAACAAAATAACTTCTAGAGGAATATATAAATTACAATGCAAAACATGTAACAAATCATATTTTGGCCAGAATGGAATATCGATAGAAATATGACAGCATGAACATACAAGATATATCACAACAAATAACCCTATCTCAGCATATGCATCACACATTCTCAAAAATAGACATAAATACTGAAATTCGTAACAAACCATGCAATTATTAAAAACATGCAGTAAGGGAAAGAAAAAAACTGTTGAAAGTTATTTTACATGCAAGTTCTACAACAACAGGACTTCTTGATCAATGAGCAGAAGGTCAATGAACCCCACCCACTATACTCCCTGGCCAACATAACGAAAGAACACATCACACAGCCTGATACCCACCCGCACTAAGTACATGCCAGACCAGCACACTAGCAACAGCAATAAGGGGTAAGTCCATCCTTGAATATATTCAATATGTCCCTATATCCACAATATCCATACACACACACACAATAATGTCCATATTTATTGCAGATTGTATATGCAGCCACAAATACAATGCTTGCACAAGAGATTATAATGTCGAAACAGATGACAATGTGTCACCAAACAATGATTAAACAATATTTTAATATACCTTAAATAATTGTATGGAATTGTGATTTTAATGGCTTCAATGTGAAGAATTTACATAACTTGGCAAGGCATACATGTAAAACTCCCTGAAGACGACACAGAAATGTTGAAACATGTAGGAGTATATATTACATACAAAGATACTGTTGTGAATGAGCATTTATTGGTTGTCATAAAAACAATATTTACATCCATATTATGAGACAGGCTGGAACCCTTCGCAAACACCATTGCTGACGAATACAAGGCGTTCTTTAGACAAGCCTGATCGACCATGGATCAGATATTCACAGAGAAGCAAATTTTAGAGAAATGTTGGGAGATAAACACAGATGTGATCCAGATCTACATAGTCTTCCAGCAAGCATGTGATTCAGTTGATGGGGCTGTGACTTGATATATTATGAGGGAATTCAGAATCCCAAAAACTTGCTGAGAGTAGTAGAGTTAAAAATAAAACACATACTTGCATGTGTCAAAATACAGACAGAATTTTTACACTTCTCTGAAGTTAGGCAAGGTTTGAAGCAGGATGGGCTGGCCCTACTCCCTTTTTACCTCGCATCAGAACATGTCATTAGACAGCTGTCTAGTGACACACGAGGCTTTACAAGAATAAATCGGTGAAAATGGTTGGGTACGCACATGACATAAACCTGATGGGTAGATCCATAAGAGAAAGGAAGCTTTTAAAGATCTGAACAGAGAAGGGAAGAAAGCTGGTTTTAAAATAAATAAATGAATCACACACAAAGTTTCTAATCCAAGCAAGAAAAGAAGACAAGTAGCACAAAGAATTAACCTTGCTGAATAACATGTAGAGGATGTTAATGGATTTACATATTTGGGTACCCACTTAACAAGAATGAAGAATTAGCAGCTGTACAGGTACGAATACAAGATGCCAACAGGGCCTATTTCTGCACCTGTCTTTCAACATATATCCGAATTAAGAGACTGAAGTGGGCAGGTCACGTTAATAAGGATGGAGAACCAATGCATTCCAAAGACATTTTAGGAGGAAGCTTCAGAGCAAAAAGGCTGGTACGAAGACTACATAGCAGGTGGGAGGGTAGTGTACAGAAGGATGCACTTGATCTTTTCCATACACAAAACTGGAAGTCAGCCACACAACAGAGACAGAATTGGAGGAAGAAAACTGGAGAGGCCACGACCTGAACATGGGCTGAAGTACCAATAACAGAGGAGAGAAGAGGAGAGGAGAGAGAATTACATAGGTTATATTAATACAATACACAAGAGCAAATTTACTGTAACTTCCTATGTTTGAACAGATACATTTCAACCAACCCCTACCTTTCTATCATGGGTCCTCATCTGACCATAAAAGTTCAGTGCTTCACTGGCTGTTGGAAACTGCTTACTGTGTAACAAGTAACAACACACCATCACACCCGTACGACCCTGAGAGTATAAAAATTATGCACAATTATGAACAATAAACAAACATCAGACATAAAGCAAATTAATAAGACCCAGAGCAAGAAGATCCTTGGACTTTTCAGGTGCCCAGAATAATAGAACTATTTGAAATTTGCATTTATCACAGAAAATATATAAGTACCATTCTGAAATTAGTGGGTGCCTTGGAGACCCAGTAACAAATCTGTGCAACAGTGATTAACAGAAAGAATAAACAAGACATACAAAGTGTGACAGGTTACAATTAGCAGAGGTTATGTATTGATGTAACATGTGGTCATGTACACCTCTTTACCTGATACCAGAAACAGATATAGTTTCTGAATCAATGTGCTCAATTATAGCATTTTTAAACACTAGACAACATAAAATATAGAAAATCTGTGTGATTTTAAATAATAGGATTCTATCCAAAACCTTGACAAAGTGCTTGCTCTCTTGAAATTGAACTTTGGGTGTAGTTACTTGCGTGTATGAATCTCAATTCACATTTCTAGTAAAACTGAGTCCCCCCCGAAAAAGTGACAGCACACACACAAAGTACAAACTTGAACTTCTCAATTTTACTAGCCCTTACTACTTGACAATGTTTATGATGACTGCACTATATGCATATGAATAAACAGAGACAACTCTTGCATCCCCAGTCTTACAAAAATGCAATTTTCTACCTTTCCCGCTTTACAGTGAACTGCTGCAACATTTCTGTGGTCCTGTGACAGCCAACTGTGGACATCAGTGCAAAATGGTCCAATAAGTTCCATCTTTGGAGGATTGTGATCATCAAATGGGTAAGTGGCAACCCGCTGTTGGAATTTTTCCACATTGTATGAACGCTCAGAACACCTGCTCAACAAAATTCAAAGCAATGAATACACTTTACAGTAAACATTCAGTTTATTAACTTACACAAAAAGTTGATTAAAAATGCTACTAACTTACCACCTATCACAGAAAGGCTTAAATATTACTCAATAGTTTTCTTTAGCAAACAAACCAATTACAGTAGAATTCCTTTACTCCTGCACCTGATAGTTTGGCACTTGAGGAAAGTAGTCCCAAGACCAGAAGTTCTGCTGTACGTAACTCCCAATTTGTGTACTGATTCCATGACCTTGGATCAGATGGACCTTACTGAGCCTATTTAGTTAATATAATAGCTTCAAAGGATCCAAAGATGAGTAAACACGGTACTGCTAGCATGCAGAAACATATAACATTAACAATTCATCAGAAACTTGAAATAATTAGAAGGCCTGCAAGTGGCAAAAGCCAAAAGGGGTTATGGCTTCATACAACATTGGATCATCATCTATGACACAGAGAAACAGAAGGACCAATTAAGATTGTTCATGGCATCAAGTAATAAGTGTCAATGGCCTTTCCTAGTGAAAAACATTGAAAGAGCCTAAATTAGTACAACTGGATAAGGTGTTGTATAGGTTGTGTCACCGAGGAGTTGTCACATGTGGCTCATGAGTTCACAGAACGTACCTTAAAACTGCAGGCACTCAGAATAACACACACCACATTCAACCATTTCCATATACATGATAATTTTAGGTAGGACTACCACCATTAAATAAAAAGTTACCAAACTTACAAATTATAGATTTTGTAATGGTCTTTATGTTTAGCTTCCAAAAATTTGACAACATCGTCAATGTGATTTCTGTACACTCCTTCTAACTTTTCTGCAGGAAACCCCATTGCAATTAAGTTTCCTTTAATATCTGAACATGCAGTTAAGGAAGTCACCAGCATTTTACACTAGTAACAAAACATAACAGACAAAACTCATTTAAGTACACATATATATTAATAACCTCACTTGGTTCTAATACAAATGCTCTATTGCACATTCAAAGACGTACAATACAAGTTAAATAGTAGTCATAAATAAGTCATACACGTGTCAGCGAGGAATGACAATTATTCCTAACACACCTCAATGCTGAACACAGTGCTGTAATATATTAATTACACCATATTTATCCCAATATAAGAATTTTTTTCTAATTTGTCACCTGAAAAATGGGCAGGGGTTTCTTTACAATTGCTCACAAAATTAAACATGTTCTGTATAGGTATATTCCTGAAAATTAGAGACTAGGAAGGGGGTCATCTTATATTTTGGTAAATATGGTATCTTCACATCTACTCAATTTTGCCAAAGGATGGTGATTACATGTATGAAATATCTGCTGTGCTGTACAAACAGACTTAATGAACATGAACAGGATTTCTTGTACTTAAGCTAATCATATCAGCAGTTTCTTGGTGACAGGAAGTCATATATATGATACTAAGAGGCCACTTACATTATTGCTCTGAATGTATGTTTCTCAAATAAGGACAAAGGAAAGCTTCTATGACAAACTACAATCAAACAATTTCCTAAGTTCCAAATGAAAATTTCACCTGTGAAATACAAGAGGATATAGTTTACAAATTTTTGTTTTATTGGAGACAACAAAGGCCAGCAAAGTGCTTATTCTAACTATGAGTTTAGTAATTTACAAATAAATTGTTAGAACTTTCTACATTACTATTAATGTAAACACTATTTACCGGTGTCTTAAAAAAAAAGTTCAATGGAAAATTTGGGACAGAAGACATTTTTACACTGACAGGAACAAGAGTTTTGAGGAAACCAGTACTGATAATGAAATAAAAAGGTACAGTTTTACCTGTACAAGCCATGAAGGCATATCACGGGAGCAGAGGTTTAGCTCCACTCACTTTTAAGCTTGGCACTAAATGGAAGTGAGTGAGTGGCTTCATGCCCTGGTCATTGTACCCTAGAGAAAGATACTATGTACCCACTGAACAGGAGTATGTGTTGGCTCCACAACCTACATGGGTACTGGGAGAAAATCTCTTGCCCTGGCCCTAATCGTCCAGTCCATATCCTAGTCACTATGCTGACTGTGCTATTCTAGCTCCCTGACAATGAAGGTGGAGCTCTAAAATTTTGAAAATACACAAAAACTAATTATCAGGTTTAAAATGTCCATGTTATATAAAAATTAGTTTCTCAAATTAGGCAGAAAACACAAGGTGTTTAAGAAAAAGATAATATGGAGAATATTTTGGCAAAAAGGGGAAGAAGTAACAGCACAGTGGATAAAGTTGTAAGATAAGGAGCTACATGACTTTCACTCCTTGCAAAACATTATCAGAACAACTTTAAGGGCGCAGGGCATGTGGCATATAGAAGAAAAGAGAACTGTACAAGGATATTAAGATGGACCTTAAAGAAAGAAGTGGGAAGGTGTGGTCTTGTCTCAATTGGCTTATGTGAGGACCAGTTCAGGTCAATGTGAAAATGGTAATGAACCTTTGGCTTCCATAAAATATGTGAAATTTCTTCAGTATCTCAACAACTATTAGTTATTCTAGGACTGCTGCATTATATTAGTGGGTGACTGTTATGAGCTTTAAGCTTCCCAGTTATTAAACAACATAAAAGACCAGAGCAACTGTCAGAGTGAAAATCCACAGAATGTGTACCACTTACAAAACCAAATCCAGTGTATTACACAACTATGTCCAAAAGTTGATAGAATACAGTATCTGCTTTGTAAATGAACATAATGGGAAATGAAATGGTAATAGTGATAATCTAACCACTAAGATTATTCAACAGGGTGATGACCATGGCATATTATGCTTACAATTACTAGGTTTACAGACTATGTTCGCTGCCGTGGCAAACAATTTGTTAATCTTGTTCTGTTGTCACACACAAAATGTCAAGGTACAGGTGACCCTGTATATGTCATGAAGGGGGGAGGAATGGGGGTATACTGCCACATATTCATAAACTTGGCCCTCAAGGTGAAATGGTCAGCTTCACCCCAGCCACGTTACACCTGTTACCCACTCAACAGGAGGCTGGGTGGGCCCCACAGCCAGTCTAGACATCTTGGAGAGAAAAATATCTTTCCCATACAAACTAATTTCTTCAGTTGTGCAACCTGTCATCTACAATCACCGTAACCAACTACAATAACCTCGATAACTGGTATTCCCACAACCTTTATGGTATATTTTTATTATCTCCAGCTGACAAAAGCTGATGTTAGTGGCATATATACAGGTATTTTACCTAGAGATAGGCTAAGATAGAGTTTCCAAGCCATTCTGTTTAACTATAAACATAAGAATTTACAATTAAATCATTATGATTTCTCAAATTAATTACAAGTAAGATGTTACATGGCAATGGTCTTAAGAAAAAATCTCTGTTAAGACAAGGTGAGTGAATACACATAGACGTTGCGGAACTGAACTGGAGTATTTGAATCACATCCTCTCAAGTTTACTTACTTCACATGTATCACATGAACTGTCGACTGAGACTGAAGAACAAAAGTCAGAAAACATTCTAAGGAACTAATGTATAATACTGGCAAAAATTATTTCCCATCTATAACCCAACTATTTGCAATTTCTATTTATAAACACACCTGAAGATTTACACTGAATAACAAAGCAACATTTATGAGTAAACATCCTACTGCAATCATAACACATATATTTGTATCCTGCTACTCCTGTCACATAAAATGGGAAACACATGAAATGTCTATATACAAGACATCCCTGCTTGTGTATGAGATCACAAGTATATATTTATTTAATGGCAGTAACACACAACACTAGAATTTTTATATAACCTCTATATATTTACATATGTTTGTAATGTATATTAATGTAAAAGCAAGATCTCCATCCAAAATTGCAGTTATAAAGATTTTCTGTACCTTTTTTTCTTGGACAAGGCCTAATGATGGATTGAAACCACAGCTGAAACTAGGTGCATGTACAATAAAAATGCAATGTTGTTGTGTGTGGCTGACAATGAAAATACACACACACACACAGGGTGTTTCATAATGTACTCTGGAATTACAAACATTTATTACAGGAAAACTGTAGGACACATATTTATGAAACCTGTACAGATAGAAGGAACAACTCAAAACTTTTTTCCCAGCAAGTTGTTTTTCATCATAGTTCACATTTCTGCCACTAGACGATGCGAGTGTATGTAGTGAGAAAAGGGCCACTCCAGGGGAGAAATCGTTTTGTGTGTTGGAATATCACGAGTAAGTCTGTGGTTACTGTGCGACGGGCATTTCGTGCAAAGTACGCAAAGGACCCACCTACAGACAAGAACATTCATGCATGATATAAACAATTTACTGAAACTGGGTGTCTGTGCAAGCCGAAATCAAGTGGTCGCCTGTTAATTGCAGAAGATTATGTTGAACAGGTTCGGGCCAGCTTTCTGCATAGTCTGAAGAAATCAACGGGAACTGCAGCTAAGGAGCTATCAATGCCGAAAACAACAGTGTGGAAGGTTCTGTGTAAGCATTTGGTGTTTAAACCATACTACATCCAAATGGTACAACAATTATTGGGGTGAAGATCACAGGTGCTGGCTTGATTTCTGTCTACAGTTACAAGACTTAATGAGTTCCGATGATCATTTCCTGGAAAAGGTGCAGTTCAGTGACGAAGCAACATCCCACGTCAGTGGTGCGGTAAATTGTTGCAATGTCAGAATATGGGAATCTGGAAACCCACATGCCTATGTGAAGCATCAATGTGACTCTCCTAAAGTCAATGTATTTTGTGCAATCTCCAGTCAGAAAGTGTACAGTCCATTCTTCTTTGCTGAAGAAACCGTTACTGGCATGACATATCAGGACATGCTGCAACTGTGGCTACCGACGTTCATATTCCAGCAAGACGAAGTCCTACCCACTTCCACTGTGAGGTTTATCAGTACTTGAACAGTGTTACCAGGACGTTGGATAGGGCGTGCATCTGGAAATGAACAACCAATGACGCTATGGCCCCCCGAAGTCCCCTGACATTATGCCCTGTGATTTTTTTCTTTGGGAATATGTCAAAGACTGGGTATTCATCCCACCATTGCCACCTGACCTCGCTGATCTAAAGGCACAGATCATTGCAGCAGTGAAGAATATTGATGCATCCATGTTGACGCGTATGTGGCAAGAACTTGAATATCATAACAACGTGTGCCGTGTTACCTGTGGTGCACACATCAAACATCTCTAGTTGTGAAAAAAAACTTTTTCAGTTTTCCTGTGGCTGTGAACAATTCCATTAAGGTAGGTCCTTTGGTTTTCTTGTTAGAAATGTTTGTAATCACGGCGAACATCATGAAACGCCCCGTAGATATACATACACATACATACTTGTGACATGAAATGTCAGTTACCTACCCTGACAGCATGCAAGTTGCAGTATGTGATAACATGGGCACCCACATAAACACACAAACCAAACACACACATACCCAAGGCCTGAACTTGGGCTATACATATATACACCCAATGCCTCAACTCCCAACTTAATGGATTACATTTTTTGTTTGGCTTATGTATGTTGGCAAATGTCACTTGAGCTTCTATGAGCATGACATACCATATATTCTCGAATCTAATCTGCACCCAAACCTAATCTGCACTAGTTTTTGCTGATTTCTTAAATGAAAAAAAAGTTAGTTCGCGATTCTAATCTGCACCTTTCCTTCAACCGCCCCTTGCCTACAAGGCAGACTGATTGAATAATATTGGATGTTACCAATGCTTTAACTGTTATCCGATGCATAAGCAATGCTTTGGATGGATCCGAAGATGACATTCTATGGGAGGACGATGGTGAAAATAAAGATGATAATGACTCGGTGACAGATAACGATTCAGTTATGAGTGATAACAGCAAGTCTGACGAATAATAAATTATAAATATTATATATTACAAATAATAAATAAAATAATTATTGTATTGTACTGTTCTTACGGCACGTACAGCGGCTCTATCATTTTTCCAAAATCCAGCTCATGACCGCGAATCTAATCCACATGCGATTCTAATCCGCATCTGATCTTTTAGCCCTCTGAAACTGTAAAAAGGGTGCAGATTAGATTCGAGAATATATGGTAATATGGTAAAAATTATAAAAATGAATACAAAGCAGAAATGGTGGCAAGTATTATGATTCCACTGCATGTCCACTAACAAATATTCCTTTGATTAACAAAATAATACTTCACATAACTGATGACTGAATTGCAAGCAGTTAAGTCAGAACAAGAATCAACTTTGCCACTGTTGTACATTAGCATGTACACCATACCAAAAAGCAGTCATCAACTGACAGTTATTCTCTTCTTCACTGGTTAAGAGTTGTGTCTTAAATCTTTGTTTCCGTTCAAATATTGCTATGTATATATGCCACAGGACAATGCATCTCTTTATACATGAATACTAAGCTACATCCATAACCAAAACTGCAACTTGGTTGGGTCAGCTTTTAAATTAGGTGGAAATGTAAACGGTGTAACAACAAAGGATACATGTAAGATCCAAATTAAATCCATCTTGCGTGTATCTCTTCCGTCTCTTACTAACGAGACCCTTGATTGGATTGGTCATCTTCATGTTCGACATGGTGTTTGCCATCCTTATGTAAGGTGAGTACTGGCAAATTTCTTTAGAAGATGAACCCAGTTCTGGTCTTTGTTCTTCAACACATACATGGAGTGGTGTTGCTGATGCAGAAAAATGTTCAGACTTTACGCTGTTCAGTCTAGACTTTCTGCAAGAAAAGCATAACCCCATAAAAAATCACTGCACAGTTTTCATCGTATGTGACACCAGCTCCAACTTGGACTGTCAACAAGCATTTGTGACGAAGAAGACATCTTTTTCAGTTCACAAGCGCTGATACGAACTTGGAAAAGTTATCGACTCAATTAAATAATCCGGGGCCAACATCGGTGAGCAATCTGTCACGCTTCTTCGCTCAGTTAAGCATAAATCACCACCGCACAGCCATTTAATTAATGTCTCCTCGGTACTACTTCACTCCTACGTATACATTACATCATAATGACGATCCTTCTAAAATTCAGTATGAAATTCACAATGTGTCAACAGTATTTCAATTCAATCCTACTCAAAACGAAGCATGAACTAATGGCGTCTCTGCACAGAAGCCTCTCCGTCTTTTCTACAACATGATTAACACAGCACGTAGATCCACACACATATGGCGACTCGCTTGCATTTGAGAAAGTGAAATCGGAAATGAAATTTCCGAACACAGGCAGTGTCGCAGACGATAGTAGATGCAGTTTATACATGGGTCAACGTGAAAATGAATGCGATGGCCAGTTAATAATCTTTATGTGTGTTGCAGCGTGATGTACTATTGAGGATTATCTCAATTTTAAAACAACGGTACATTAAAATACCCACTTCCTTTTGTAAGTGTGACCGACATATGTTACTCCACATTTATATTACAAAGTTGGCAATACTCCGTGACGAGAAAGACATTCTAGAATTCACATCAAAAGAAAAGTGAAGCACAAATCACGTACAGAAGGTGTTTATAATATGCATTCATTAATTCCACTTCCGTGCGCAGTCTTTGTAAATTTAATATTACGAAACATATGTGATCTGTGATTCCTATTTTCGCTGTTGACACTGTGGGAATATCACCAGCTCTTATCCGTGCTGTCAAAGTTCTGTAATAATTGTGGAGCGTCTGCCAATGGTCTTGCGAAGCAAATTTTGAACATCGAATTATGATTGAAATACAATATATCATAATCACAAAAATAGGTAATAATTGATGTAATTGAGGACTAGCATATTATTCGAAGACAAGTGTGAGTTTATTGCCTGTCGAAGTGCGGATTTTCACGATATTTACACGTAGAGAAAACCTGTTATTCCTTTATTCACCTAAGATTTTGCTGAAAAAAACTATGAGCAGAGTCCTTCTTCACAAGCTAACAGGTCCTCTGCTTGTGAAGAAGTCCCCCTCATTGTATGGAAACCGACGGTTTATTACTGTATTCACAAGAGCCCGCCACTGCTCCATATCCTCAGATCAATCCAGTCCGTACCCACATCCCACTTCATCAAGAACCATTTTAATATTATGTAATATTTTCCTGTGCCCCATACACGCTACATGTCTTGCTCATTTCATTCTTATTGATTTGATCACCAGAAGTATTTGGTGATGAATACAAATCATTAAGATCCTCCTCTTGCAGTCTTCTCTGCTGCATTGCCTCTTCCCTCTTAGGCCGGAATGCCATCACCCTATTCTTGAAAACCCACAGCCTGTTTTTCTCTCTCGTTGTTTAACGAAGTTTAATACTTATACAAACAGACAAAATTATAGTTCATTGTACTTTTAGATAGCATTCTGGAAGTCAAGATCTACACAGAATGATGAGATTTTGCTGACCACTTAGGATGTACTGCTTTATTCAAATTTTATTTATATTATCATAAACAATCACTGTGCAGACTGCATGTGTTTACTACTTGTGACATGCATTTATTATGTAATTTCAGATGATGTTGGTACATTGTCACATTTCAAGACATGAACACTGAATGGTAAACTGATTATCAAATGACACATCTTATATAGTGACATTTACTGAAATGTGGATGCTGTTTTTCATTTGCATTAAATTACTGTATATGCTCTCTACAAATTAGAAATAATGCCATTCCTGTTACACATCCTTCCTTCTTGACTGACATACTGCACGTGATACATGTTTGTTGGCCCATATGCTGCATTTCGCACACTGCTTTCTACTGGCCTGAGCACTTTAATGGCAAAAACTCTTATCCAGATCGCAAAACGAAAGCCACTAATACACATCCAGGCAGGGACTGGGGAAAAAATCAGCTGGCTATGATGTCATTTTTATTTCAGTCATTAGTCAAATGACCAAGATATTATGGCACAATTAAGATAAATTTTGAACTTCCTCTTCTCTGCCCCAAATAATGGGTGTTGTTGCGGTATGCAGGCCACATTGAGCTACAAGATTTGAGGTTGGGCCACAAAATTTTAAAAGTAAATAAAAATGTGTAATACTATAAAATATGATACCATAAATAAAATAATCACTTGTTAATTCCAAATATGAACTAGCTAATCCAGTAAGGCACTCGTAAAATATCTCACCTCTAATCACACTTTCCAGAAAACTCTGCATTCTTCATTTCCACTTGGGTTTATTAAAGTCAGTTTAAAATTCTGCCTTGGTGTCACACTTGTTGTAGGAGGCAAATTGTGATCTGTTTTGATCTTTCACAGCCGTCATTCTATTTCGTAAGTTAAAAACATTTCCCACAAATATGTGTTTCAAAATGTACTTAAATTTTAATTTTGGTTTGCAGTTCCAAAAGCCAGTTTCATGTGAAAAGCTTTCCTACTGTCATACAGTGGCCATTAAATTGTTTCTCCCTTGTAGCATCATATTCAATTAATTTAGGTGCTTCATAATAACAATGGAAAACAGTAAATCTTATTGCCATTTCATTTTGCTAACATCTTGTTACATTTCCAAAAATTTAATAATTTCACTTACCAAATCATAAAATACAGAACATTTACTTTATCACTAAGCAAAGCACAGCAGCTTTATCACACATAAGGCCTACACCTGCCACGATATCCCACATCTTATTTTGATAGTACCCTATTTAAAAGACTTTGAGAAAACAGTTTCTGTCACTGTCAGATCCCAAATGATGCAGACCTGCATCTGAGACTTCACTGTGTGGTAAGAGACTGGTTTGCTTTGCAAATCCAGATATGCCCACTTTCACTACACCACTGACTTCATTCAAAATTAAGAAGCAGATGTGTCTCTCAATGACAGAGAACTTGTATGGAGTCAATATAACTAGTTCACAGCCATTTTAATGCAAATCTGTAGTAACGAGGAGAAACTACAAGACATAGCACATCAGCTTTAGTTAACTGTGCCTGTTTACTTTTAGTTTAGTTACACCCTTCAATTGCAGAGATAATAGTGTTGAACAAATAGAAAGTCAGGTTCTACAAACAGAAGTTGACATAGAGTGTAATAACTAATACTAATACAATAAAAGGAATGATAATATTACTATTCAAGATGTCTTTCTATAAAACCCCAATAATGGTAAAATGTGTGTGAGTGAAGGATAATCAGTTGATGCATACATGGTTGCTACATATGGTGACTCCTGTTCAGTAAGTTGAAATATAATAGAGCACAATATAGAGCATTGTAATGCTGACAAAATATTTCCAGTGAACATAATGCGGAGCAACAGTAACATTGATGTGAATGTGTATGACTGTAGTAGACTATGTGTTATTTCCTGAAAGGTACATCAAGAACAGATCGTGATGCAATCATGAATGATCACTTGGATGTTAACGGATTTTTTTCATCAAGAAAGAACTTATTTGCTGTTTTCACCTCTTGAGCAGTTACCATTATAGGCAAATACTGTCAGTTTAATAAGAACAAACTTTACTACTATATAATCCATGCTAAGAGGCAAATTATGTGGCAAAAATTATAACAAAACTATATGCTTTCAGGCTTATAATTGATTATCCATTATGGCACAAATTTAATTTGAGAACTGTAAATATATACTAGTCAGGAAGTTATAAAATATTCCAGGAATCACTATAGTTCAGTTTCACATGTTTGGCAAATAACATCATTCAACTATTGGATCTGCTGTGGTTTCTATTGTACCATGTGTACTTTCAACCATTCCACAATATAAACGGAAGTGTTTGAGTAGTTAAGCACTAAGAACAAGAACTATAATCAAACATAAAAGAGTCCCCTGCAGGGCCAGTGCAACTGAAATACAAGAAAATGTAAAGAGACCACTATCTGCAGTATATTCAAGGTGGCACAAGTATGGCAGATTCATTAATAACAACACATTCAATACAATGGTGCATGCAGAATAAAAAGACATGACAGTGAGAGCATTAGTGGCAAAGTCAACAAAAAAGTGCAAATGCTGTAATAGTGAAAAACATGGGTATGCACTCATAAACAGCACAATACATATTACTGCAGCTAGGAGACAAAAACTGATAGGGAAAAGGTTACGGCAAAAGGTTCCAAACAAACATTGTAACAACACACACATAATTTTAACTCATACAACATAAAGATTGAAAGTACATATTATAAATGGTAGAAATCTCAACATATAACCCTTTGGCACCGAACGACATATATATGTCATGCAGTGAGCCCTTTAAATGGCCGAACGGCCATTAAAGTGGACTGGGGGGGGGGGGTTTAATTCCACCGTGAAAGAAAAAATTCCGGTGCCAAAGGGATAATCTGCCAAAGATGTAAAAGAGCTTTGGCATAGACAACAATGATGATCATATGCTAGTGTGTCAAAATGCATATGTCACAATACTTTCTGTGATGCATAGTTGTGATAACAAATTGTTGGTATTTGATCAAAATATATTAAATCAACACAAAAATTCATAACACATTTTATGAAGCTGAACGTACACCTCAGCAATTATATGGTCATTTAATCTTTGGCACTGACAGCCATCAATTTAGACGAGTGGATGTTATACAAGGAGGATGTGCCCATACCAGTTAATGGCACTTAGAAACCCGTATTTTCAACAGGACTGTAGCATTTCTTGGGGTTGACACACTTGTGGTGGTAATGATGCATCACAGATTGAATGATTTTTTTATTTCCAAAGTGCTTATAGTAGGACACAAAAATTATTCGGTGGAAGACAAACATTCATTTTCTTCCCTACTTACATAATGGGAAATTTGTGAGAATACAGCATATAAAACATGAACTTGTGCAGAAACAATCTGAAAACTAGTACCCAATACTATAAAAGAAAATCATTCACTCAACAGGCATATGTCACCAACAAAAGGATATCATACATCTGTGGTCTGAAATGCTTCTTGTGTCACGAAAAACAGTTGCATCTTTCCATATCCTCAAGAATGTACACGAGGAGGGTCTTACAAATGGCCTGGTGTGTGCTGTCAACAACTCTGCATAAGATGTCACTTGCGGTGGAGGCTGACTGTATCTCTGAGTATGGATTGTGTAGCCTGGGATGCAATGTACCAACGTTGCACAGCACGCATGTGCAAGATGCCCCCTGCACATTACTAGCAGGTGTAAGAGGTGTCAAGACAGTTCTCGTATACTATACTGCTTTCATAATAACAAGTCTATGATAATTAATCCCTAAATCCTGTCTAGTCCATATCTAATTTAGGCAAATGCAAACCACCAGTGTATAATTTTGATTCCTTCATTTTGTTCAGAGATAAAATAAGATCGTCCATCATGATTGGTCGCAATGCATCATGGAATTCTTCTTCTGAATCACCTATTACAGTCAGTGATGATGACTGACTTGTTCCAGCTTCCTGTCTGAAGACAGAAAACCATGGCAAAAATAAATATCTGTTCATGGCAATAATGGCAAAAAAATATAAATGATCACATAAACATTTGTGTAGTAATAGTGCTTAGAAAAGATACAAAATAAAGGTACTTTCATCATGGGTCTTCAGTTTCTGACCAAGAATGATAACATTTGCATATGTATACTACAAGCAAATGTAATACTTCTCTTACTTGCCTCTGACTAGTTACAATACGGAAATCCGTGAAATTTTTAAAAAGTTTCAACTGTACATTTCACTTCCAAACAAATGAATGACATGGATAGAATTCAAAATGATAGAAGATGGTTTCTTTAGCTTTGAAGAACAGTTACAAATATGCTTTGAAGATGAAATCCTATGAGTTTTATGAGAAATGACATTGGTATATGGTTTTTAGGAGGGATTATACAATATGCATAATGCTATAAGGGAATTTTTCCTTCCAGAAATCAGCCTGAAATAAAAAATGGCAACTGACTACATTCTGAATCATTAGTGGATACTAGCAATAACATAAGATATAATAGTAATAGTAACATACAAATCCACTTACCCTCTTCCAGATTCCACTTTCATGTAATCTCGAACCCTATACACTGAAGCATCACGGCAAACTTCCCTTAGATCTGATCCTGAGAAATTTTCTGTCAGTTTTGCCATCCTATTAAGGTCCAAATCTTCGGAAGTGGGTTCATTTTGAAGGATAAGATGCAAAATTTTTTGTCTCTGCATCATATTCTACATCAAAATACAAAATGTAATGCATCAGGCTGTTCAAGGAGATTCAGTCATTCAAGCATACTGTACAAAACCGATGGACACAATTAATGCATGATGGAGTTCAAATGAAAAAATGTTTTTATTTTGTGGTTCATTTAATGATGTCATCAGTAACTTGAACTGTACAGCAATGAATGAAGACTACTGCTGTGCTATCAAATGCTTATATTGCTTTAAAGCAAAAATAACTTGACACAGTCACCTTGTTTCTAAATACACTTCTTTTAATGATTCACCAAAGCCATGATGCCCTGTAGAAAACTTTGTATCATACAGCATGCAGCCAGTTTTGCATCCCTATCAGTATCAAAAGTGGATTCACTTAATGCACAATTTGGCAAGTGAGATGCATGTGTGAAACTTTCAATGGATGGTTTTTTGACTGCAGAAACCACTGGCCAACAGGTCTGTGCCACAGTAAGTTGGCTCAAGCAGTAGTGTTTCTGATTTGTATTTATGAGGTGCCTGTTTTGAATCTTGGCCAAGACACCAACCATCCTGACTGAGGGACTGTGTGGTCTTCCTCAGTCCCTTTAGGCAAATGCTGATACCATAACTTAAATTTTTAATTATCTCTGAACCACATACTAACTTACACACCAGACCTGACTTATCAACATGTGTGTGCTGGATGCTATGTCATACTCAGAAACATGCTTTCACCAACATAGCAAAGTAACTGCTTCCTGTAATACATGTGTTTCACAGTATATTTTTTTGGGTCCAAAGATTCCCAACAACCTCCTGATGAAAATAAAAGTAAATTTATCCACCCACATGCTTTCCTGCAGGCATATTGAGTGTAACTTGCACAAGAATGTTTTTGGTTAACAGCTGTACAAAAAAACAACACACACATTTCATGTCCAATACACTTTTTCCATAAGTCTTATGGCTCTGAAATGACTAAAGATCAGCACTTTTCAGGTTGTCATCTAAAAGCTCATGGAATGTGGATGCAGTAAGAAAGTAAAGGTCCAATATTGTTATTCAAAGTTTACATTTCCTAATTTCTTTTCCTCTGGGCAGAACAGCTGCAACAACATGCACTGGAGAATTTAAATGACCATTGATTTTTTAAGTATACTTAGAGCTTAGTAACTTTTGAAGAAGCAGAAAGAGATGTGAATGTAAGAGCCTAATTCCTAATGTGATGGATTTTTAGAACTAGTGCCAGGATGGTACAAATGTATCTATCAATGTAGTTGGGAATTATTTGGGGGGGGGGGGGCAAATTTTTTGAAAAAAATTAGTTAATTTATTACCTTGAAAAGGCACTTTTTATATTTTTTTAGCTTGTGGCTTTTTATTTTTCTAAATCTCATTTATAAAAATTTA
>Ga0123354_10004044_pt1 | contig 20587 bp, 7 predicted proteins | sample TergutLab28metaG_2_FD_97872 | JGI IMG/M metagenome (GOLD analysis project Ga0123354, IMG submission 97872) | Labiotermes labralis P4 segment gut microbial communities from Petit-Saut dam, French Guiana - Lab288 P4 | ecosystem: Host-associated > Arthropoda: Insects > Digestive system > Gut ...
GACGCCTAATGTCAACTATAGTGGTCGTACCGCACCGCTAACCTCTAAAGTTGCATTTTATATATTTATTCAACAAATATATGTACTGAATATTTTAAGCATGGTATATACTCTCCGTTTTTTCTCTTCAAAATGCAGTTTGTTTCATAATTCTAACGTATTTGGTTCCTGTATTATTAACATTTTATATACAGGATGTGTTAAAATTAAAAAAATAATTCCTGCGCCAAAAGGTTAATGTTCATCAAGTTGTTTCCTATTTATTCAAGTACTACAGCCTGGAGGAATAGTGAAGAATAAATGTAAATGATGTAGGTATAAGTGACATTAGGCTAATTTTAGGCAATATCCCTGCATTTGTCTGGAGGATATTAGAGAAAATCTGTTAGGCTCATTCAGCAGATCGGGTGTCCGAGCTAAGATTTTATGACGGGACCTCCCGAATGCGAGAGTTCTACCTGCTCGGCCAGGACCTGCAGTTGGTTCTGCTCTGGCCAACACCGACGTCATATAGAAAGGCTTATGAATGGTTATTTCCTCAGGTGTATAATGACCAGAGTGTACAGTTCAGACAATAAGTGCACACGTACAAACTGAAGTAACGTTAAAAGTAACACACAATACACGTCAGATGGTTTAGTGACAACAAATCACCTGAATGTGTTAATACAACCAATTTCTTAATTATGATTCCGATAAGACAAAATGTTAGAAATATGCAATATTCGTATATGAACTGAATGTCAGAAATGTGTAAACAGATGCGTAGAAATTTACCGCTAATCCTACCACACGCCTTCCTGGAGTACCAACAGTATACTTAACACTAAGTTCAGTGGTAATTATATTTACTGCCAAATGTAAAGTTAAGAATTATACAATTTTCTCGCGCAGTTTATTTATGTATTCTACAGGATTATCATAACAAATAGAGATTATTCCCTAATACGGAAAGCACTGACTCTTTTCCTTAATGGAAGCACACTGTGTTCTCTGTGCGGCAAGATCTAAACCATTATTATGAAGCAGAATTATTGGAAATCAAAGAGAACAAAACAAATTATGCTGTATCAGATTCCGTCATTAACAGAGCTTTTCCATCCTCTCGAGTTCCTGTCAATACAGGGCATAGGACCTATTAATACTGAACCACTCCAAGGAAAAATACCCCGCCTACAGACATCCACCATCACTATGAAGGTGAGTTGGCAAGACTCAACCAATATTTTCACGCTACACTGAATCCTATAGGCTTAACTGCTTACAGGAAGGGGTCTGGACTATTCGAGCCTACATCAGTCTGCACAGCTGTCGAAAGAAAGTAAGATTCTATTCAACTTTATGGAATCCGACGATTCCAAGACACAGAGTCAGTATCAAAAGCATTTCCTCTAACCAAGCATCGTAAAAGTGAATTATTTCATCTAGGTATGGCATTTCAAAATGTCGTACTGGGATAGAAGAGACGCCTATGTCACGACATGCAACTGAACCAGAATACCTTCCACAGAGCCATGAATTATCGCAATTTTTATCCATTTGTTACATCAGTTATGGCGTATTTGTTACATTTGGCCGTTGATAAGCCAAGCGGAGATGGCGGATGGGCCTACTCCGCTTACGTATGGTGTTTTGTACCCTCTGCCAACGGCTGGTAACTGAAGGCCAGTGTCAAGTGACTGGATGAGTTTATAACGTGTCAATTATGCCACTTCCGCTTTCAGAATTGGATTTTTCGACAAAAAGGGGGCAAAAGCGAAAACACTGTTCTGACTTTGTGCTCTTTTAAGATGAAAGAAGCGCAGGAGGGCAAGTGATTAGCGCCAGAACATTACAGAAAACACATGTTCAATGGGCAAAAGAGGACGGAAGAATGTTCATGGAGAAGGAAACAAAGGAACAGAGGTCCATAAAAATCAAATGCTCAACCAAATGCTTGACAACTTCCAACCACCAGCAGAGTGTGAATCTCAGTTCAACGCATGCTGCCACAAAGACTAGCCCGTGAAACGTTACATGACTGCCCTCCTATAGCTGCTCATAATGTTTGAAGTTGGACACTCAACTGTTAATACAGATACTACGCCACAGTCACCTCCACAGTTTTAGCAGATGCAAACAATAGTTCTAAATTTCTTTAAATTACCAATCTGTACCCAAACAAGTTTTATTACAGCGAAACTCCAGAAAAGACTGACGACTTGCTCAGAAAACAATATTTAACTTCCTAATTTAACTGAAATTTAAACGAGTTTGAAAAGTTTTTAATTGTTGTTCCGATGGTTATATTTTCCGTACTGTTTCCTGCAGAGTTTATGATAATATTGAGTAATATTTTGAATATTATAAATTGCTTATTGGCGGGAAATAAGTATTGCCAAGCTTCACAGAGGTTATCTTTCATTTCTGGGGAACATAAGCAATTAAACTCCTGTCACACAACTCTATTTTTGTTCAACTAGAGTAGGAAATATACCCACAGTCATGGCACAGTCCAACAAACCCACGAGAAGTTTCTTTGAAGATAGACGAGATATTTGCTCAAGACTAACGGAATTTACAATCTCCATACGTAAATTCCTAAATATTCTATAGGAAATTATGAAATGTTACTGGATATCTTTAATTTTCTGAAATTTTCCAGTGTATTTACGTTCGGTACAGAAAAACGATGCTTCTAAATATGTTGTTCCGTAATTAGCAAATACATTATTAGGCCCACAATTTCTTTCTTTCAAAATTCAATCATTTTAATAATAACTGATTCAGTGGAAGCGGAGGATATTGTAGTCAGCATAGTGACAAAGCTAAGAGCTGAACAGCCGAGAAATCTTGATTCCACTCCCCACAGGGTTTTGGATCTTCCCTAGAGCGTCCAGACCGAATCAGTACCCATCCAATCTCCTACCCAACGCGTGCCAGGGGCTGTGTCTACAGACATGAATTAGTCGGGGCGTGTATATGACCATGGTCCTCCATCTAGTGTCGGGGTTAAAAATAAGTAGGTCCATACCCCTCCTCCTCCCGCATATGCTTTCATGGCATGCACAGTAACAACTTTACTTTACAAAGATTAGAGAGGTGCGTCTGTTGCATAATTAAGGACACACCATACATGTATCACAATACACCCAATACATTATAAAGGCATAGTACATATTACCATATTGCGTGGCCCGTTAAGTATACAAATGTATTCTAAGCATTCTTTCAGTTTATGATACAATAACACGAGTGCACTCAACTCGTATGTTAAACTATATAAAACTCTTTCTTACTTTAAAATATTAAGCGCCATTTTCATATCAGCCACACTGACACAATTTATAGAATTCCTTGCAATTAAGTTTTTATTCTTCTATCCTTCATAATCACTTTGAAAAAGTAATTACAAAGGCTTTCTTTATAGCTGTTTATTAGTGCAGCAAATTCTCCTTTTCTCTGTACCTGCCACTTAAAACAAGATAATTCTATTATCCTTGATTTAAATGTAACTAGTAAAGAAGATTTGCAATTTTCATGGCGGTAAGAATTCATGTTTTTTCACTGACATAATCCTCCCTGCCGCAATATGGCACTGAGTTCCCCTCAGTTCCAAGAGAAATAAGTACCAGGAAAACCTCCTATGATTAAAGGCGGCCGGTGCGTATGGTCGACAATCTTGCCACCTTCATTTGCCGACATTCCAAAAATCTTGGGAGCGTCAAAATCCTGGCGCCCTCAGGGTCTGCCAGGTCTGTCACAAGGATATCTTTACCTTAATGTACATATTGTGGGTTTTAGGGGGACGACTAACAAAGTACAAGCTTGTCGGAGGACTTTCCTGCCTCTAATTTCAAGGTACCTGAATTACTAAATTTTATTTTCTGCATGTCAGTGTACTGCCGACAACTTTACTTATATGTACTTGTCTCGGATACATTTATAAAATTGAAATTACTATACAAATTCTAGATTTCTCTATACCCTAATGAATATTAAAATTTGTGGCTACCTAAAACTGTCCAAGGGTGACCTCCTACCACAAACCACGACATACTCTTACTCATGAGATTTCCATCTTACTCGAAAATATAAAACCCACACAGTTTAAACACCAACAATAAAGGATCGACGAATTTGCTTTATGCTAAAGAATTACTTAAGAGTAAGGAATGGGCCAGTGTGCTCGGGAATCCTTCTGTACTGTTGGCTAAGTTGTTCCTAGGGTACAGGGACACTTCCTCATTTCCTCCTCTGACAAGACTGAACTGTCTAGTCTCAGCAATTAGACAGCATCAACGCTGCAACACAAATTATTGTTAATCCAAAGAAAGTCAAAACGTAAAACAAAAAAAAAAGTTAAAGTACACCTTAGAACAGGCTGCGAAGGCCCAGAGGGGGAGTAGAGGTATATCTCTACTCTTTCTTTAACCTCTAGAAGGGGATGGATTTCTCAACGCCACGCCCCGGCCGCTTTACCCCCGGAAAAGAGGCCCGGTACCCATTGTATAGGAGGCTGGGCGGGCCCCAGGGCCGGTCTGGACGGGTGCAGAAAATCTCGCCCCCCAACGGGGATCGATCCCCGGACCGTCCAGCCCGTAGCGACTGAGTTATCGCGGCCCGAATTTGTAAAACAAAAACAAATTAAATTATTTCCGAATCCTTCCCTTGCGAGCGGGGTTCGCAGTTGTCCAGCTGATTGATTAGACAGACACTTGACTAGTTGGATCTGCTTTATGCAAACATGTGACGGTAGGGGATGATCTGTTCCTCCCTCCGGTTCTGTTTCCAAGTCACGCTGACTCATCTCCCAAGTGAAGGTAAACTGTAATTCTACGGCTAATACAAGTGTAAATACTTTTATTTGGTCTCTGAATTCTCCTGATGCAACTAATTACATTTTGTGACAAGAAGTTCTGCTGGCTAATTGCTATCTAATTTCAGATGTTGTTATTTCTTAGTTAACCGGTAATTGGTAAAATTACCTTGATGCCACACTACCATGAGAAACTCATACTTCCTTGTAAGCGTCAAAATGTCACGTAGTCAATGTCACGCTTACATATTTATAAAATAATGTTTACAGAAGATTTTCCTCTGCAGTTTACCACACTACCCATAAGACATTCTGGCCGTGCATTGGTTCTGGGGGCGCAAAAAAATCCCATGCTTCGACGCCCAGCATCTCTCTCGAGCTGTAACGTCACCCTCTCCTGTTTTCTTTCATATACTCCCCTCTAGTCGCGTAAACATTACCTTGACGCTAATGTTTGTGGTGAAAACATTCGTTAGTGAAAAGCATTTCGGGCTAGTTGACAGAGGCCAGAGGGGGATGGAAGAAAATATAACTGTATATATAAAAGCGGAAACTTCCAACGCTGTTGCCCCCACCAACCCTCCTACCTCCTTCAGCAGCGTCCCTGTATTGCATTACTGTCCCTTACATTTATTACGCACAGCCAAACAGCAATCTCATTATTCCCACCAAATACAATTTTCTCATGCTGTAAGGCTTCTGATTTTTTCCAGAAGGCGACAGGTTGCGCTCCGTTCACATATCACCCTGGACATGATTATTCTGATATCTTTCACGGGTTTCCTCAGTCATACCAGGTAAATTTAGAAACAGCGCCTGATATCATAACACGCAGACTTCCTCTACATGTTTTACAATTCACTGTTCATCGTCACCCAAATATTCGGTGCGACATACTCACAGTCGTTAGGCACTGGGAAATTTGTTCAATAAATATTGAATAAATAAACAAATAAATATATTTCCCCGCGAAGAATTATCGGACTTTTCTGTGGGTCATATTTATCTCTCTACCAGGGCAAGTCAATTTGAGTATTCATCCAATAAGACTTAGTAGCCCAAAGATTTTTCTGCTGTATATATTTGAAACAGCACGAACAGCATGGTGATAAAGATGTTTCCATTAAGAAAACCGGTTAATTTAGCCTTAATATCGGTTTATGATCACGTAAACAACACAGCTAAGTAGATGTATAGGAAGGGACTCAGTATATTTAGATTCTAGTCAACAACCCCACCTCTCAGACGAAAACCATACACAATCAAAATGCACGACAGCACACAGAACTGTCGGTATACATTTTTACTATTCCAGCGACAATATTACAACCACACACGAACACTTTTATCACAAAAGCCACGTTATATGTTTTCTCATCCAATTTTTAAAAAGTAACGACAAAATTTTAGATATTTGTCCAGTCTGTTACGCTGCAATAATCAGGGTGGTGAAATGCAAAAAAAAAAAAAAGCACCCTCCCCCCTTCTTCCAACAGAAGGAAAAGAAGAGACAGCGGTCACGGAAATTTAAAGGTAGTGTTTGGATAAGAATTACTTTGAAATAATTATGGTCAAGTACATGGAATCTCTAATGTAAACCCTGTTGGCACTTCTAACGGAAAGCTCTTGAGCATAGCATGGGCTACAAAGAAAAAATGAATTATTAATACGTGCAACACTTCTGCCCACGGAAAGAAGTTTTGTCAAAATGGCTAACCTCTAGTAATAAAAATACAAATTCTGCGACCTAAATCAATAACAACATTCGAAACTTACTAAATTTCAAGTGGCGTGCATTGTTACCTTCCTGTTTTTCCTAGATGTAACCACAAAAGATAACTTTTAATTTCGTACTACACAGCAACAAATAGCAACTGACCATCATGATCTTCCAAACACATCCGACACCATAAATCACGTAAATGCAAAACACCAAGCAAGTTTGCTCTAACGGTAACGCGTACGACCATTTCAAATTTCGGCTGGGTTACTGACACGCCTAAACGAGGTTTTCGTGCCTCTCAGTCCATCCAGTTCTGAGTCGTGACAGTACGAAGGTCGGTACGAAAGTAATGCCTTTTTGTTAATGGGTCAGCGGGTAGAGTTTCTTGCTTTAACCACCGGAAGCGGCAATTCCACCTTTACCAGGATCATTGGCGCTCCAGTCAGACACGTGCATTCAACACAATAGCAGTGCAAAACGGTAGATGTTGTGGACGTACGTACTAGGCAGACAGTGCCGAAAACTCTGGTCCGAGAGAGAAAGTAAGCAACTGAGAAGCGTGTATAGTGAGGACACCATAGATCTTAGCTCACTTGGACGCTTGAGTCCGTCATATTGAAGCGGTGAATAGGATATTGGCCACAGGCCCCGGCATGGGCCGACCAGTCACTGCTTCTGGTATAGTACAATGAAGGAATCTCTTTAGGGGAATTCTTAGAAGTGCCACAATCAATTCAGAGCGATATGGGCAGACATAAGAGAATTTAAACAACGATTTATATGGTTTCGGCCGAACATGAAGATGAATCAAGTAGTCCTTCTACATGACATCGCCAGACCGTACACCTCTCTGCACATAAAGGAGGAAATTACAACAATGGGGCAGACTATTCTCCCTCATCCTCGCTGCAGTCCCGATTTAGAACCCACCGGCTTCCATCTTTTTGGCCCGCTGAAGGACTCACTTTGAAGACGCCGTTCTGCGGACGACGAAGAGCTGAAACACAGCGTGCGTTAGGAGCCCCGAAGCTGCAGCAAAGAATTTTACGCGACCGACATACAGCGTCTCATGTAAGACTAGAAATAAAGAAGGTGATAACGAAGAGGACTTTGTGTAAAAATAATCTCAACTTTTTAAATGGTGTACCCATTATATACGCAAATTTCACTGTAATTTTTATCATAATTCCTGAGATAAAAATAGAAGGCATAACTTTCTTATCGCCCCTTATCATACATTTGGCCGCAGTCATCTCTTTCCATATACGAGTATTTCCACTTCACTATTCTCACTTACAGCGTCCGTAAATAGACTACATTGAAATCAGTATAATGCAGGCGAACATTAACCAACAAACACCTACCAAGAGGTTCTCACGGAAATAAATGTTTAGATGTTGATATTTTTGTTTACGACTATCTACAGAAATTTCGAAGGATTTACTACTTCCGTCTACAGAATTCTACCCTGATGATTGCGAAATAATATTACTCCGAAACGTCAAGTAGCTACCCGTAAGACTACTAATTACAATACAATTATATACGCAGCTGAATCCTTCTTGAGAAGCTAACACTTGCTTAGCCAATCAGGAAGAAATTTTCCGCATTAAATGAAACCCGGAAGTCCACTTCCATGATCAGAAAAGCCTACCACTTGTCTCTATTGCGAAACAGATTGATCCAGTCAAACCTGCCATTCTATTTATTAAGATCCATTTTAATAATCTCCTCCCTTCTACGCCAGTGTTTTCCAATGGAGCTCTTTTCTTCAGGCTTTGCAAAGAAACTACATGCATCAAGTCTCTCCTCCACATGACCCCCATGACCGCCTGTTTCATCTTCCTTGATTTGCTCACACGAACACTGTTTGGTAAGCAGTAAAATTCACGAAGTTCTCCTTCATGTAATTTATTCCAGTCTCCTATTACTTCCCATGTTTTAAGCCCAAATATCCTCCTCACAACCTACTCTCGAACACCTTCGGGAACTGATCTTCCCTCACTGCGAGAGACTAATTTTCACACCACATTAAAACGACAGGAAAAATTGCAGATAAAATTTATAATTTTTATTGCAAAAGAAAGATAAACGTGTCTGGACTTATTCGTATTAGGCATTCTCCGAGTCAATCTGCCACACGGTGCCAAATCCAAGAAGCCTCCCACGCTATCCACCCACAGTGTTTCTTATACTCTGATTCATAATTAGTCACATTTGTGGATATTGCTAAACACTTCAAACACAGCTGTATATTACATAAACAAATAGTCTATTTTTTTCGCATTACAAAATTCCCTATGTGTTTCGGTGTCTACCATCTTCAGACGATTTCTAATTACAAATTACATATACTACAGGTGAAATGCATAATTTTATCTTAATGATTTTAATAAAAAATTATGCATTTAACATACCGCAAGGTCTAATAAGACATTCGCCCGAACATATGATGCCATAATGAGACATGCAGCGAATATATAAGGCGAAATAATATTGACGTAACGCGACATTGTTTGTGTTCGGCTAGTCAGTAATATTCACACAATAAAACACCGCTCAAAAATCAACAACGATACAGTATCAAACCACCACGTGAAAAAGTGACAATGCCCAGACCAGATCGCAAGGACAAGCGTAAAGTATAAAATATGAAAAATATTCTAATACGAAGGGGTGCTGATAAGTCCTTAGCCCGACCTACTTCCCGATGTCGTAGGACGGAATCGATAGTGTCGTTGGAAAAAGGGATATGTTCATGTGCCGAATTGCAAGTCATTTCTTGTTACAGAGGCTGAAAGGAAGCATGTCAGGCGACGCGCGCGATTTCAACAACATGGAGACGCGAGCTGTCATCAAGTTTTTTTTTTCCTGCAAGGCCAGGCGCCGAAGGAAATTCCCGCTATTCTGATAGAAACATTAAGGGAACATGCACCATCGTACGCCACCGTCAAAAACTGGGTGGTCCAGTTTAAACGTGGTGATTTTTCCACCTGTGATGCGCCTCGTCCTGGAAGACCGAAAACAGTGACCACCCCAGAGATTATTTATCAAATTCACGAGCTAATCTTGGAAGACCGCCGGATTTCGGCTAAATCAGTAGCTGAACAACTGGTCACCTCACGTGAGCGGGTTGGTTTCATCATTCATGAAGATTTGAACCTGCGGAAGCTCTCCGTGAAGTGGGTCCCGAAATACCTGAACGCGGATCAAAATCCTCAACGGTGCCGCTCGTCTGAGCAACTTTCGGAATTTTTTCGGCGCGATCCAAATAATTTCCTGTCGCGACTGGTGACCATGGACGAAACCTGGTTATATCACTACGACCCGGAGACAAAGCAACAATCGGTGGAGTGGCGGCATAGCGGCTCATCCTGCCCCAAAAAATTCCGAGGGCAAAAATCCGCTGGAAAAATAATCGCCTCGATTTTTTGGGATCAAGACGGCATCCTCCTCATTGATTATCTTTCAAAGGATCAACCTATCAACGCGGAGTATCTCTGCTGGTACAATTGAAGGACATTTTGAAGGAAAGACGCCGGCCGCGTTGAAGGTCACCAAGAGGGGCTGATTCTTGCACGACAATGCCCCGGCTCACCGGGCACTTGCAACCCAGAAGAAACTAGCCTACCTGGGCTTCCATTGTCTTGATCACCCACCCTATTCTCCGGATCTGGCCCCGTCGTACTACTACCTGTTCCCCATATTGAAAAAACAATTGAATTGTCGCCATTTTTCTTCCGACGCGGAGGTCATTACTGCCGCGGAAACCTGGTTGGACGGACAACAATCTTATTTTTTTTTGAGAAGCTAGCAAAAGGTAGAGCAAAGGTCTAGGAAATGCATTAAGTTTCATGGGGAGTATGTTGAATAAATCCCGAGTTTGGTCGCCGTAGCTTGTTTCCTTCCTAGTCGGGCTAAGGACTTATCAGCACCCCCTCGTAAAATATGACGGCTAGAAAGATGGTAAAATCTTGAAGGAGACATAGACTGGCCTGGGGAGACAGTATTTAAAACATACTTAGAAGGAAATGTTCCTCATTTGTCTTCTATGTATAGCGAACGATGAAAAGTGTCTGTGACATTAATCAAGATATGGTTTATCTGTGGTAACGGAACCAACAAAGGCCAGCGATTTGTGACTCTGAGAGGTCTGCGGCTGAAGGTTGTCAGTCAGGTTTAAGTTTATGGTACTACGGTGTTGCTGGAGCTCTTCTTGTGTGGCAATTCATCATCCAGTTAAAGACGGGTCTATATCCACAGAAGCCACTAAGGGTAATTCAAAGTAATGTGTTACCATCCCATTAAACAACGGTGTTTTACCGCACAAGCGGTAGAAGACATGATTCAGTTAAGTATGCGAAAACTCTGCGGTTGATTGAGACGTACCAAGGACAGGCTCATCCCAAAGCACGTTTCAGTTAAAAAGCTGTCTGGTTCCTCGGGCTCGTTATTGGCTAGCCCGTGACACGCTATGTTCCGACATGCAACCTCGACTGTCTTGTTTCCGTAAAAGACGATGAGGTTAAGAATATTAATTTATACTTCAATTATGCCTCATTTTCTAATTCACGCTCATCGTTAAAACAAAAACAGCTATATTCAGTTATTTATGCTTAGTTTTCACTAAGTGCACTAAGTACATAAAATAAATGTACATATCAGTGACGGAGCAGGGATATTGTAGTCCTTACCATGACCAAGTTTTGGCATGGACGACCAGGCGATTGTGGTTTAGTTTCATTTTCTTCTGTCTCAAGCGCCCATATCGGCCCATTTGTCTACCCAGCCTCACATTCAATGGGCAGAGGGGGCTCTTTCCCTGGGCATAATGAGGCCGGAGCGTAAAGCTCACCACCTCTCACTGACTCTAGCGCCGAGATTCAGTAGTAGTGGTACCATTGCTCCGCTCCAGTTTATGCCTGATTGTGTCCAGAGGAATAACTTTATCTTTATTTATTTATCAGTGAATTACAGTCCTTTATTCCACGAACCGGAAATGTAAATCACACTAACTTTGCAACATAAATAGCACCATTATCTGTCCAGTATCCCGGCAAATCACACCAAATTTATTTCGTAACGTTAGAACATTGGCGGTACAGTGTAGACGCAACTGCTCAGCTAAAGTCTATTTTATTTTTTTTTAATAAATTTAATATTTGGAAGAGAAAAATCTGCAATGCTTAAACTTTTGGGAGTTTACGACCCATCAGAAGGAGATCCTACGTTTCAGAATCTCTGGTAACCTGGAGAACTTACTTGTTCATTAGCCCGTTATATTTCATCTCCGAAAATATTTAACAGATTCCATGAAATTTGTGTTGGACAAATATATCTGGTAGAAAAATTTCTTTTTTTTTTTTTGGTACTAGTTGGATATGTTTTGCGTGAAACCCAAAAGGAGCTTCGTAAATTTTCATCACGTGCTAGGCTACTGCTAATTTCATGGCATCCCTCATGGATCCTTAATGTACTAGTCTGGATACAATTGTTTAAAAAGTCTCAAGATTTCCTATTGATATTTGACCGTGTTTTATACCAATGCATAATCAACAGATACCAGCAAGGAGGTATGGAAAATCGCAGAGCACATTGCAATTACCTACAGGGAAATATAACACAGAAGACCAAAGGAAGAGTTTCAAAACCAGAAAGACCTCAAATCTCATTTGATATTTTGTTTTGAGCAGAGTAAATATTTATTGACTCGCATCAACCACGTATCTTTAATTTTCGTACAGGACACCCCGTCGTATTTAAAGTACGTTATTAAAATGAAATGTAATATGTACTCTGACACAATTATCTTTTTATTTATTGTTTCTATTATTGGCTACTAGTTTCGGCTTCAATAGGCTATCACCAGACCAATAATTACAAAAACTTAAAAATGCTGGTGCACATTGTACAGGGTGATTAAAAAATATGGACTCAATTTCCTACGTAATTTACTGTTCAATTGATTTTATCCTAGTAATTAACCAACTTTGATGCCAAAATTTTGTTTTTTAATAAGTTTATTTCATGCCTGTACATGTTTCTAGCACATGTGCTTATCATCAGGAGGTCAAAATTGTATTATACAACATCTGGTACCATCACACCTGTAGGTGGCCGTCCCGTGCACAGGTTGTGTGCTCGGAACGGCCACCTACAGGTGTGATGATGCCAGATGCTGTATAATACAATTTTGACCTCCTGATGATGAGCACATGATGCTCGAAACATGTAGAGGCATGAAATAAACTTATTGAAAAACAAAATTTTGTGCATCAAGTTGGTTAATTACTAAGGTAAATATACTGAGACGTACGGTAAGCAAAACATCAAAATTTGTTCAATTGAGTATCTTTTTTAATCACCCTGTATAACTCGTCAATTTTATGGGATCCCATTCACATTCATTATCAGTCATGATAACCTTGGTAGAGGACATCCCGTTGTGTTTATTATAGTAATGAATGTGAAAGGGGTCCCATAAAATAGACGAGTTATACTATATGAACCAGCATTTTTAAGTTTTTGTGAATATTGGCCTGGTGAGAGCCTACTGAGGCCGAAACTAGTAGCCAATAATAAAGCAGGTAAAGCAGTCCCGTTATAGGCCTCGACAGGCCCAGAGGGTTCCAGAAGTTAAGGTTCCCAGATTTCGTGGCAACGGCACAGGAAGGTGGTAAGGTTGTCAGCCTTACGCACCGGCCGCCTTTATCCCCAGGAAATACTCCTGGTACTCATTTCTGTTAGAGGTTGAGTCGACCTCAGGGCCACAGAGTAGCCAATAACAGAAATAATAAAATAAAAGGTTAATTGTGTCAGACGGAATACACACTTACCTTAACTGCCTAAAATTAACTTTACAAATTTATATCCATAGAGATACGTGGATCCAAGTCAACTGATATGATCGGCCATTCAAAAGAATTGTTCGCTACTCTTCTATAGGGTCTGTCGTTGGAGTGTCTAGATTCTACGTTTCTGTGCATACCTTACCACCTTGGATTTGTAAGTAAGTATTATGCCTTAGAGCGGTGTATGATGAACGTAAACTGAAGGCTGTGTCAAAACCTTGCTCTGGAACAACGAAAGAAGATAGATGGTTTTTGCCTTTCAGTTTTATTAACTCCCCTGCCAAGTATTTCAAAGACGGTTACAAAATGCTCATTACCGGAAAAAGTATTTTTTTTACATTTTCGCATATTTTAAGCCTGCCCGCACAGTTACGTCACATACAAAAATGACATAAACTAACGTAGGTTATTCTAACAGAGGCAAAAAATTAAATAAAGTGTTTCATTATCAATTAATAAACATACATGCACAAGCATGGCCATCTTTTTAATTATTTTGACCTACTTGTGTGCAGAAGGGTCCCTGCCCCTTTGTCAATAGCACTGAGTATACCGTTAAAACATAAAAAACAGGCAATGTACGAATAAAGGTAACATTGAGGTGCGTTCTTGAAACAATTTTTTTTTAGTGGAAAAGCAATAAGTATTACATATTCTGAGTGTTTGTCTGAAGCATTAGTTACCCAGCGTGCAAAGCGAACGCGCTGCATTATACTATCATATGAGGCCTGTTTGTTTCTACCATATTTTTCCACATTATTTCGTAACAATTGATTTTCGGGAAAAAAAATTTACGGTACATAAAATGTACTTCTTGATATTCTCAACAAATCTGACTGCAATATCTCTAATTCTAAGAAGACTTCAACGAGATATTATCATAAAATTACGCAATTCTTCACGTAAAGCACCCGTCGTTCTTGTTGCATTTTAATCAAACGTGAAATATCTCGACAGACTGTCGAAAAATATTCCAACATCAAATTTCATTAAAATTCCTTCGGTGGAAGTCGGGCGTTTCATGCGGACGGGTAGGCGGACATGGGAAACAAATAGTCGCATTTCGAAATTTTGCGAACTTGTCTAAAATGGGTCTAAAATAATTGTCATGACGCAATGCGTAACTGACACACAGACAGTGTTACAACAAACAGCCAATTACCTTCACAGAAATTGTAAACATCGGACGCGTCTTACATGTTACTCAGCAGTACTGCACAACCGAAGATAATGTATCTGAAAATGCAAAAGTGCATGAATATCTGTTGTTAAAACATATGTGCAGCACACAGACGTCGAAAGATGTATGGCGCCGACTGCCATATCCTGCTCAAACATGGAATCCGGAGTTCTGATTCTACAAGAAGTATGGATGTGCGAGAATAGGTCAGTGAGTTCTTCAGTGTGTTATTAAAATACTTTTAAACCTTAAGACTGCATGACGTCTGTGATGAATGAGAATGGAGTATTAGTGAAAAGACAATGACAGAGGAAAACTGAATTGCTAGGAGAAAGACCTATGACAGTGTAGCTTTTTCCATCACAAACCCAACATGAATTCGGCTGAGGGTCGGTCAGAAAATGAGGTTTAAATCAACACGTTTTGCGCTCTTGCTCTTCATCACTAATAAGAATAATTAAAGTTTAATCACACTGTTATCACTCGACTCTTCCACATTGTCCCCGCAACGAACGGGGCATTTCCCTCATCGTAGGACGTAAATTTCTGTTCCTTGGTGTGTCCTGTGTTATCATCGACGGCGCCATAAGTGTTTCCACCTCACTGACGTCTATAAACTTGTGGCCTTTAATATTTTACTTCGGCGCTGGGAAGAAATTATATCACTCAGGGACAAATTTATCCGAAAAATGAAAACCAATGTTGGTTCTTCTATTAAAAATACACACTATAAAGTCATTTTCTAACCAAACATTACATTTTTTATTAAATGATATAGATACGAACCTCAAGATAAGTCTGTGTCTCGTCCAAAGCGTCCTATAAATTTTTTCTAACATTGTTGCTCAAACTGTGGTACGCGTACCAGTACGGCCACGACAATCATTGTTTACGAGGCTGACATTAAATAAATCGCAAAATTAAAAAAATATATAAACTTTTAAATTTAAATAAAATATAAGCCACACGCATTTGTTAATAAGCAGTATCTGCGCTCTCAGCTTCCTAATTTAATACAAAAGATACTGATGTTCCATTGAAATTTTTAAATTGTAATTAATTTTACGCCAGAGAAAATGTATGGGAACCCCTGGTCTGGGAAATGCATGTGTCCTAATGCTTACTAGGAGTTGGAAAATGGCCAGAAGGTTTAATCCATAACGACTGAAGAAAAATGCGAATATATTACCTTCAAGCAAAAAGTACAACCTTCCACGCTTGTTAAAGTAATAGAGTAAATTTATTGATGACTGCAAATAAACATGTTGAAAATCTGCAAGTCCATAATATCAGGGTAGTTAAGATTAACTGTATAGATATGATCGTCCCATTATGTGTTCATTCTGTACAACAGACGTGACAATTTAAAATTAAATTTATGGTGTTCTTTCAGTGTACTTCGCGGCTAGAGGGCCACATACCCAACAAAAAACTCAGATAGTGTAATACACTAGTGGGTAATTCCAATAAGGAAGCTACAATTTCAAACTCTATGGAAAAAGTAATACCGATTCTTTATTTTGGCGTCGTGTGCGGTATAATAAAAGAAAATAACTGGCATTATATTTACATGCGTGAGTGCGTGCGTGCGTGCGGAGCGGTCCACCAGCTGTTTAAATAACTGTATGCTCCAAGCGCACATAACTTAGCAATGTAACAAACACCGTGACGACAAACATGAATCTTCTGTGACTTAAAATCGAAAAAGCCAGATTCTTACACATGCAAATAATACATAATTTATTTTAATATTTTAATAACTATTTTTATCCTAGTGAATGCACCACTTTCTAACCGTTGTGCATGCCAGACCTCCAGGATTCGAGGCTCCTTTCCTTGTATTCATGTCCGAAGTTTTATAATAATAATAATAATAATAATTTAGCTATTATAGAGTTGGGCCACTTATTGGCCCGTTCCGGTCTCACACATCCAGAGATGTCTCTTCAGTGGTCTCCAATGGTTCATTCTACCTTTTGTTTTGTATCCGAAGTTTTAAAAGACAAGACAATAAAGAAATATATTCTCTTTCATAACGTAACGAAATGCTGATGACGTCGAAACTCATACGAAAAGCTGGCTGTGAAACCTACATACATGCTAGCAATATAAAATATTCCAGGCAAAACACAAAGCCTGATGCCCTACTGCATACATCTGCGGTCCTACAGATCTATTAGAACTTATGACAGTTAAACGTGTCTTTAAAAAACCTGGACGTAAATTATACCTGTCATTAGCGGAAAACCTCTTTAATGCCGAAGGCCTAGAGTCCCGAGAATCCAAAATTCAAGTACTCGTAAAAAAAGGGAACTTGCCTGAGTGGAACAAAAATTTCCGTACCTTGCAGTTTTGTTACAGGCAGGTTTCACTGCATTATAATGCTAATGTGTCTTTATTGTCTTGTTAACAACTTAATATTTACTTACAGATTCCGCCCAAGATGAGTTCGTCAAATACACCATAATATCAAAGATTCTGCACCGTTCCCAGACTCGTAAGTTACGGCGTATAACGCAGCTCACACGATAAAGGTACTTACACGGTTTCTCTCCAGTCCAAATTTTCCACATTCCTTAAGACCGAAGAATATCACAGGCTGTAATATTATTGTACTTTTTATCCACCCTGCCTTAAGAAACATTATATATTCGTATCTTTTGAACATCTAGTGTCGCTAAGATATTTAGCACCTCAAATTATGTGACACTTCCGGCATATTGTTATTCTAATTGTATGAAAAAGCAATGCTATGGCATACGGGAGACCTCCAATCGGAAAGGTTTCATATCAAGTTTCGTAAAAATGGAAAAATTTTCGAAGAGCGTAAAGGATAAATATAAACAGCATGATAATCTCATAACCTTAAGCCAGTTTCTCTCAACACGCAAGGAAAGCAGCTAAAAGAATGGCAATAAAGTGAGAAACGTACTATATATCTAAGCACACATGTATGTAGTAGACTACATTTGGTTCTATAACATCCGTGTTTGGTAAGGTGAATTCCGTCAAAAAAAAAACACAACCACAAATATGGCTAAATGATGGTGTTTATTAGCAAGGAAGAACTACATATTTCGGCCTACAGCGGCCATCTTCAGGTTCTGACAATTTTCTGCTAAAAGAGTTTATATAATATGTTTAAACCGCGTGGTGATGTTGAGATCTCATCACCATTCTGCGTGCTATTGTTCAGCTAAATTGGTGGGATGTCAGTGGATAGTTCGGTGTGGATGTGGATATGGATCTTGACATCCCACCAATGTAGCTTAACAATAGCACGCAGAATGATGATGAGATCTCAACATCACAACGCGGTTTAAACATACTATATAAAATCTTTTAGCAGATTATCAGAACCTGAAGATGGCCGCTATAGGCCAAAACATGTAGTTCTTCCTTGCTAATAAACACCATCATTTAGCCATATTTGTGGTTGTGTTTTTTGACGGAATTCACCTTACCATATGGTTTAAACGCACAACGGGGATGACACACCTTAGAAACATACGTGTTTATGTCAACTAAAAATTTGTAGCCCCCTTCTTTTACATGTAGGCCTACTGTACCTTTAATTATCGACATTGGTGCCCCTTACACTTTGAGACAGCTTTCCTTCCGTAAAAGGAATAAGCTTGTTAGTTCACCATGCTGAGTGTGTGAGGGACGGAAAGGGCCTTTCAAATTTCAAACCAGTTGACAGATTTTCATTAAGTTTGGTGTAAAAGTTAACCCATTACAGACAATCCAGCATTGCACCTCGTAATTTCCTATAGTCAGTAACAGAAACATGGAAAAAGCGCAAATGTATTAGCCGGGAGCAAAACCTTTTGTAATTCAACGATTACAAACATGGCCGCAGCGCGAAAGTTTTACGTTATGTCCGACAAATTTAACATGTACAGTATCTGTAGTTTTGTAGAACAGTTCGTTAAGTCGTATAGCTAAAGTTTTCATGGCGATCAATTATGACAAAACTGTGAAGTGAGAGAGAAAACCAACAAGATGCAACAGTTAGAAGTTTATTATCAACACTTTCTCAGCATGTTTCGGGCATCATTATGTCCATCTTCAGGAGAACAAGACGTGTGTTACTGCACGTGGTGTGCTGTGCTGGTTCTGCTGGATGTGGTTGGTGACGGTTGTGGGGCGCTGCGTTGTTGGGTGCGAGCACTGTGAAGGTTACTGTTCGACTAGTGCTCGCATCCTACAACACAGCGCCCCACAACCGCCACCAACCACATCCAGCAGAACCAGCACAGCACACCACGTGCAGTAACACACGTCTTGTTCTCCTGAAGATGGGCATAATGATGCCCGAAACATGTTGAAAAAGTATTGATAATAAACATCTAACTGTTGCATCTTATTGATTTTCTCTCTCACTTCACAACACGCTCACGATGCACGGTCACAGAAACCTAAAGCTTATAACAAAATTCTCTCAGGCTGCCATCCATGCCAGGTGTTGAAAGGCGAATAAACGAAGGTTTCAGGGAACCATTTCTGTTTTCGTCATTATTCCCCTGACGACAACAGAGATGGTACTCGAAACGTTGGTTTTTCGCCTTTCAACCACTTGACGCAGCCGGGCAGACGGGAAGGGTTTTATTATAGTTAGGTCCTTTATTTACAAAAACTGAAATAAAATTAACCAAAATAAATAACAATGACAATAATAAGAGGATTACAGATATGCTGGACTAGAAACCCATGCAAAAAAAGTATTAAGCTTATGATTTAAGTTCGAAACTCCTTGTTCAAAAGTCTCTGCTATGTCTGCTGAAGAAACAAAACAAAATGATTGAGTGCGATTCGTAGAACTCTTAAAAATATTTACGAAAAAGGCGACAGGTATTTCAAGACAGGTAATCATCTGATGTTTCTAAGTTCCTCTTTGTCTTCTTGTGACTAATCATATATACCCACAAGGCAAAAAGCTAGGAACTTCCGGTATAAAACTGGCAAAAAGAAATACCTGAAATAGACTGATAAAATAAATGAGACAAGCAGAATATCCAGAATTTATTGGGCCGGTCTGCTGGGAAATAGACGCAATCATACATAAAGGTACATATTATACATGTTAATAATAATAATAATAATTATTATTATTATTATTTAGAAAATACGTAAGCAACATACCAGGAAACCATGAAGTCAAGGAACTACAGAAAACAGGCATTTTTGGCACTGCACACATACTTCAGAAAGTACTAATGTAGAAATACAATAGATTCAACACTGAAACTAACGATATAAGCACCACGAATAGTCACAACAGAATAACTGCAACACTGTATCCCGTAGGGACATAGTTTGTCTCAGGAATATAAGTATAAATACTCTGCAGAAAGGAGATGATGATGATGATGATGATTATAATAATAATAATGACAATGAAGTCACGGTTTGCTATCATATACATTTGGCTTCAATATAAACAAAGTTACTAAGACTGTATATTTATGAATATTTGTGACGACAGATTAAACAGAGAAGCAATATTTTCATAAAATCAGCGACAAGAATAAAGACTGGAGAGATCTACACAATAGGAGGAAGCATAGAATTAACGGGAAGACGAGGAAGAAAACGTAAGCAGCTACTGGATGACTAAGGAAATGAGAGGATACAGTACATTGAAAGAAGAAGCACTAAGATGGCAGTCGAAAGGAACTCGCTCTGGCAGAAGCTGTGGACCTGTCGCAAGACATGCCACTGAATGAACGGGACACACACACTGGCGCGCTATTGGCCGTGGTTACGGACTCTTAACCCCTGAGTTACACATAACCTATAACATGCCTACAACCTATATCTACCTATTAACCTATTAAAAATAACTACAAAGAACTTACAGGACAAGTTATAAATGTCAATGGTGGACGAGTTATTTCGTGACGGTGTGTCACCGCCTCTGTGGTCTAGTGGTCAGAGTTTCTGGCTACAGATACAGAGGTCCCGGGTTCGATCCCCGGCGCTACCAGATTTTCTGAGTAGTAGTGGGTCTGGAACGGGGTCCACTCAGCCTC
>Ga0123354_10004047_pt1 | contig 20583 bp, 18 predicted proteins | sample TergutLab28metaG_2_FD_97872 | JGI IMG/M metagenome (GOLD analysis project Ga0123354, IMG submission 97872) | Labiotermes labralis P4 segment gut microbial communities from Petit-Saut dam, French Guiana - Lab288 P4 | ecosystem: Host-associated > Arthropoda: Insects > Digestive system > Gut ...
AGAAAGTTCGACGGTAAATTCTTTAGGATAAGCGATTTCATTACCGGCATCATCAATGCTTTTCCGTTTCCAAAAATTAATGTTTCCGATAGACAGTTCGGGATTATCCCAGACTTTTGCTTCAGCAATGGCGGCATCGGCTATCGAGACGTTCATCCGCTCGGCAATTAATTCCAAATTTTGCTCTAAAAACATCGTTTCAAGCTGAGCCGGCGTAAAACTCTTTTCCTGCGCTACCGCCGCAACGAACGAAAACCAGCATACCAACAATAAGCCGTATCTTACCATTGTTTTTTTTGTATTATTTTACGCGGCAAAATTATCCAATCGTTCCGTTTTACGCCGTTAGAAAACGGTTATAAATTTATTAGAAAGTCATTAGAAAAAAAATATTCGACAGAAAAAAACGCTACCTTTGCATCATGGCGAAAATCCTTATTATTGAAGACGAAAATCGTGTAGCCGAATTGCTTAAACGCGGGTTGGAAGAATCGGAACATGCTGTGAAAATGGCAGATAGCGTATCGAACGGATTAAGCGATTTTTTTAAAGAGCCTTTCGATATTATTGTTTCCGATGTGATGCTTCCCGATGGCAGCGGATTCGACTTGTGCCGTAAAATCCGCGATAGGAACGAAACAATTCCTATTCTGATGCTCACGGCGCTTGGCACGACGGATGATAAACTGGAAGGTTTCGATTCCGGCGCGGACGATTATATGGTCAAACCGTTCGATTTTCGCGAGCTGAATGCACGCATCAATACTTTGCTTAAGCGTCGCGCAATCCCTTCTGCTGAGCGAATCGAATATGCCGACTTGAGAATTGATTTGCGTACGAAATCGGTTTCGCGGGGCGAACAGTTCATAACGCTTACCCCAAAAGAATATAATTTGTTGTTGTTTTTTGTGCAAAATTCCGAGCGAGTTCTCTCGCGTACCGAAATTGCCGAAAAGGTTTGGGATACCCATTTTGACACGGGTACAAACTTTATCGATGTATATATCAACTATCTGCGTAAGAAAATCGATAAAAATTTTGATGTCAAACTAATTCATACAAAGCCCGGAATGGGGTTTATTTTTAGCAATGAAAATCCGTACTAAACTTACACTTAGATATTTGACGGCAACCGTCCTGCTGGTGGTGTTAGTCTTTGCCGTACTTGAAGAGTTGCTTTTCCCTCAAGCAGGTTATGATATGTACCGAATTTTGAATGTTAAATTACTTGCAATTTGGGTGGTTTCATTTCTGATACTTTTTATTATCGGTTATTTCATGGCTCGCAGTATGTTACAACCTGTATCAAAAATCGTAAAACATGTTGAAGAAATAACCGCTTCAAACCTGAGTCAACGCCTCGAGATTGATAATCCAAACGATGAATTGGGCGAGTTAGCGGCAACTTTCAACGACACGCTCGACCGCCTTGAAAAATCGTTTGAGTCGCAGAAAATGTTTATAAGCAACGTCTCGCATGAATTGCGAACGCCAATGGCGGCGTTGATTGCCGAGCTTGAATTGTCGCTTCACAGGGAACGCACAAACGAGGACTATAAGCGTGTAGTCGAAAATGCGCTTGCCGATGCACGGAATATTGAAAAACTCTCTAACGGGCTAATGGACATGGCAAAAGTGAGTTATCATGCCGACCAGATTAAAATGGCCAATGTCCGCCTGGATGAAGCGCTTTTGGATGCAAGTGCATTGGTGATGAAAGCCCGTGACGACTACAACGTCGATTTGATTTTCGGCGATTATACCGACGATGACCGTATGGCAACTATTTATGGGAATGAATATTTACTCCGGACTGCTTTTGTCAATCTAATAGAGAATAATTGCAAATTTTCGCATAATCATAGCTCTACGGTACAAATTTCGTTCTTGGAAAGCAAAGTTTTTATTCGCTTCTCTGACACGGGTATAGGTATTTCACGCGAAGATATGGAACAACTGTTCAAACCGTTTTTCAGGGGTGAAAACCGTTACTTTTCAGCAGGAAACGGTATTGGAATGACTCTCGTGGAACGTATTGTGAAACTGCACAACGGCACGATTTCAGTGGATTCTCAACAAGGGAAAGGAACTGTCTTTATTCTGACTTTTGAGCATGTTTAACGAGTGGTGAGGATTACGGATCGAACCCGCAAAGACAAGCAAATTTCAATTGTTTTTGTTTGTAGTCGTCGCTTCGGTTTGTGAAACAACAAAGGGTACTTGCAGTTCAATTCCTTCTTCAATGAATACATTTTGAATGGTATGATGCAAATCGGAAGAGATTCTACTAATTGCATTGGCATCTTTGATGTAGGCGTTTATCTCATACAACTGGTAAAGATCTTCAAATTTTTTATCCAGCACAAACGGTTCATGATCATTTAATACTCCCTTTGTCATCAGGGCAGCCTTGATCAATAATTCATGCACCCGCTCATTCGGAACATCGTAACCAACGCCGATCGAAGTGTGAATAATCAATCCGTAATTATCGGCAGAAGCAGTGTAATTAGTTGTATGTGATGACAGTACAAACGAGTTTGGAATAGTAATAACTTCATTTTTAAGCGTGCATATCCGTGTAACAAAAGGCGTTTTTTCGATCACTTTTCCGACGGTATCATTCAACTTAATCATGTCGCCTATCTTAAACGGACGCATGTAAATAATAACAAATCCCGCCACAATGTTTCCGATTACGGCTGTCGAGCCCAATGATACAATTATCCCGATAAATACCGAAATGCCTTGAAAAACGCCGTTGTCGGCTCCGGGTAAATAACGATAAATCATGGCTAACATAAATGCATATAGAAAAAAACGCACCAGATTGAATGTTGGAGTAGCCCAATCGGGATAAAATCCGGAAATTTTCAACTTTCCCGCTCCAATCTCATTACTGATATATTTTAATCCTTTTAATATATAATGGATTATCAGCCAAATAATGATGATAGTAAACAGATTTGGAATATACGCAATAATGGAAGAGTAAATAGATTTGATTGGAGTCATTATATAGCCGAACAGGTTTTCAGCAATATCCCTTGTTTGAGGAAATATGAAGAACAAGACAGGAATGGCTACGACCAATGCCAAAAGCATTAAAATATATCGCAAGGTATTTATTGCAAAAAATAAAACCCTGAGCGTTTGCTTCAAATTCAAAAACCGGAAAATACGCAGTGAACCCTCTGTGAACCTTGATTCAATTCGTTTTTTTACAAAAATTTTCAGCTTCCTGAACAAGTAATTCAATCCATAGAAAAACAATCCCAAGACTATAATAACTCCTACAAATTCTAATGAGCGCTTGATAAGATCTTTTCGGCTATTTTCCTCCTGTAAGTATTTCACTTTATCGACAATCTTTTCCCTATATATTTTCGCCATCGAATCAAGGGGCAGATTCATCCAAAGCGCATCGTCGTCCGACAAAATGATAATAGCTCTTTCGTCATACGTTATTTCAGTATATCCCTCCAATGGTAAAAGGTCAATGGAATCGGGCTTCACTCTCGGATCATCACCCAATGAACGAACCATCTGTGCAGTATTGCCGGCGCGCGTAACAACCGAGCTTATTCCTCGAATCGGATAAATGAAAAAAAGCGTATCTCCTTCGATAGCAACTGGTACTCCTTGGGTGACATTTCTCAATGAGTCAATCAATTCCTTTCGTTGAAAACGAGCCAGAGAATCCGCTTGTTTCAATTGCTCATAAGCTAATAATCGCTCTTGAATCAGACTTTCATTTTGACTTAACTGCTGAATTTTTTCATTTAGTTCCACTATGGTCAAAGAATCTCGAACCCTCGCCAAATCGGTCGGTTCCACAGTATCTGTTTTTGAAGAAAAACCAAATTCTTTTATGAATTTGTCAATTTGTGAATACCCTGATAATAAGGAGGCCGCAATAAAAAAAAGTATAAATTCCAATCTACGCATAAACAAAAAATAGTATTTAAAACTTTTCCGCAAATGTATATAAAATTTTCAAATTTTAATCCGATAATCCGATGATTTTGAAATATTATTTATAATAAGTAACTTTGCCGTGAAGTAATCGTTGACCCATCCTTAATCGGATGGAGAATAATGAAACTTATAATAACACTGAATAAATAAAACTAACAATAAATTTAATACAAAATGATTACAGGAAAAGAACGGGTTCAAACGGTACTGTCGCATCACGAAGCAGACGGGATTGCATTGGATTTTGGCGCTACACCCGTTACGGGAATTCATGTAAAAAAAATTGCTGAATTTCGTCAATATTATGGTTTGGAAGATAAGCCGGTAAAAGTCATCGAACCTTTCCAGATGCTTGGCGAAGTGGATGACGAATTGGCAGACATTTGGAAGGTAGACACTATTGGGGTGAGCGGCTCTTCGGATATGTTCGGACATGTTCAAGAAGACTTTGTGGAAACTCGGATGCCGTGGGGACAAATGGTTTTGTTGTCCAAATCTTTCAATACTAAAGAAAAAAATGGAAATACCTATGTTTTCCCTCAAGGGGATACCAGTTGTTCACCAACTGCAGTTATGCCTGCCGGAGGATATTTTTTCGACGCCATCGAACGGGGGTTACCTACCGAAATGGATGCAGAACTTAACATCGAGGATAATCTTGAAGAATTTACTTTGATGACCAATACCGACCTCTTATATTGGAAAGAAGCTCTAAGTAAGGCGCGCACTACCGGTAGGGCTGTAGTTGCAAACATTGGAGGGACTGGTTTTGGCGACATTGCCCTTGTTCCGGGACTTAATTTAAAAAATCCCAAGGGAATACGCGCTATTACCGATTGGTATATGTCGACCGTCATGAGAGAAGATTTTATACGGGAAATTTTTGACCGGCAGTCGGACATCGCCCTGAAAAATCTTGAAAAAGTGAATCAATTAGCCGGCGACTGTATTGATGTACTCTATGTATGCGGTACCGATTTGGGAACGCAGGACAGTCAGTTCTGTTCGGCTGAAACATTGTCGTCATTGTACGGGCACGCTTACCGTAAAATTAATGACTGGGTACATAACAATACCGGTTGGAAAACTTTCAAACATTGCTGCGGATCCATTGTTCCCTTGTTGGATACGTTTATAGATTGCGGTTTCGATATTATCAATCCAGTACAAATCAATGCAGCAGGTATGGATCCAAAGTTTCTGAAGAAAACTTATGGCGACAAGGTTTGTTTCTGGGGCGGAGGCATCGATACGCAACGCGTGCTTCAAACAGGAACGCCGCAGGAAGTTAAAAACCAAGTACGTCAATTGTGTGAAATCTTCGGTGCAGGTGGTGGTTTTGTATTCAATACGGTGCATAATTTGCAGGCAAACGTTCCGGCAGAAAATGCTTTTGCGCTGATGGACGCTATATGTGAATTGAGAATTATTAATCAATAAATATAAAATAACGAATGAGTAACTTAATAGATCAGATTTCCGAATGTGTAGAAAATGGGAAAGTAAATCTTGTTTCTCCTTATCCACCTCAAATGAAAGGACTTCCAGGAGCAGACGAATTAACTCGTCAAGCGCTTGATGAAGGTCTAACCCCCAACGATATTTTAAACAATGCGTTAATTCCTGCCATGAATCGAGTGGGGCAAAAGTATGTTGATAAAAAAATATTCGTTCCACAGATGTTGCTGTCAGCAAAGGCAATGTCAGCATCCATCGCGCATCTTAAACCATTTTTCCAATCGGGAGAAGTGAAACGCAAAGGCGTAGTGGTTATGGGTACGGTGACGGGTGATTTGCACGACATTGGTAAAAACTTGTGTTGCTTAATGGTGGAAGGCGCAGGCTGGGAGGTAGTCGATTTGGGAGTTGATGTAAAACCCGAACAATTTGTCAATGCACTCGATATACATCCGGGCGCAATAGTAGGACTGTCGGCATTACTAACTACTACCATGGTTAATATGAATTCCATCATTGCAGCTATACGGCAAAAATACCCCGATACGAAGGTAGTTGTAGGTGGTGCGCCTGTAGATAATCGATTTGCCGAAAGAGTCGGAGCTAACGGCTACGGAAAGGATCCACAAGAACTTATCGTATGGCTGAATCATAATGTTGCGTAATTAAATTTATTAAAATATTGTATAATAAAATGTATTAATCAAATGAAAAGAATTTATTTTTATTTTTTTGTTTTGCCGCTAATTGGCATATTTTTGCTCTCTTCCTGTGCAAAAAAAATGGATCTTGCTTCTAAACTTTATGCCGAGCTTGATCTCAAGGCTGCTCCTAACACATTAACTGAAAAGGAAAAACAAGCTGGATGGCAATTGCTGTTCGATGGACAAACAACAAATGGCTGGCATGGTTACAACATGCAGGGAATACCTGACGTATGGTCTGTAAACGATGGATGTATTACCGTAAGCAGTGAAAATGGTCATGAATCGCAGGATATCATTACCAATAATGTATACCGGAATTTTGCTTTTACAGTAGAATTTAAATTGTCGAAAGCTTCTAATAGCGGAATTATTTTTCAGGTAAAAGAAGATACGATGTATCAATTTCCGTATGAAACCGGTCCTGAATTTCAACTGATTGACGATAATGGTTGGCCCGACAAGTTGGAAGATTGGCAATTATGCGGCGCCAATTATGCGATGTATCCTCCGACAGCGCATCCAAGTAATCCTATTGGAGAATGGAACCGTTTGTTTTTAGTAGTAGACGGTAACCATGTCACACAAATGATCAACGGTGTGGAAGTAGCAAGTTATGATAAAAATTCGGATGATTGGGTTGCACGTCGAAATAGTGGAAAATGGAAGGATTATCCCGATTATGGAAAATTTGACGAAGGAAATATTTCTCTCCAGAACCATGGGACTAATTTATATTTTAGGAATATTAAGATTAAACAGCTCTAAGTTTAATGAAAAACGAATCGAGGCGAGATTTTATTAAGAAATCGGCAATGCTAACGGCTGGTATTACGATACTGCCTTCGTCGGTAGTAAGCGGCTTCGGACAGCGGGCGCCAAGCGATAAACTGAATATCGTCGGGGTAGGAATCGGTGGAAAAGGGCATATCAATCTGGCAGGAATGAGCGCCGAAAACATTATCGGTTTATGCGATGTCGATTGGAAATACGCCGACGGTTGTTTTAAAGATTTCCCTAACGCAAAAAAGTACAAAGATTGGCGTATCATGTTCGATGAACTCGGAAAAGATATTGATGGGGTGATGGTCGCAACTGCCGACCATACCCACGCCATCATCGCTGCTACCGCTTTGACCATGGAGAAACACGTCTATTGCCAGAAACCGCTAACCCATTCGATATATGAAAGCCGTTTATTGACGCGTTTAGCCGCCAAATATAAAGTGGCGACGCAGATGGGTAATCAGGCAAATTCCGGCGATGGAGTTCGTCAAGTATGTGAATGGATTTGGAATGGTGAAATAGGAGAAGTACGCGAAGTGCATGCATGGACCGACCGTCCGATATGGCCGCAGGGCTTGCAACGTCCTAAGGAAGTGATGAAAGTTCCGAAATACTTAGATTGGGATTTGTTTATTGGACCTGCTCCGGCGCGTCCTTATAACGAAATTTACACTCCCTGGAACTGGCGCGGATGGTGGGATTTCGGCACTGGAGCATTCGGCGATATGGCCTGTCATGTACTTGACCCTATTTATCAGTCATTGAAACTGGGTTATCCTATTAGAATACAGGGAAGTTCGTCGTTGATCAACACGGAATCGCCTCCTCAATCGGAAAAGGTGGAATTTGTATTCCCTGCCCGTGATAATTTACCCAAAGTGGCTATGCCTGAAGTAAAAGTGTATTGGTATGACGGCGGCTTGTTCCCTAACCGGCCCGACTTGTTACCCGATGGCACTAACCTGATGAGCGATGGTTTAGGCGGATGCTTGTTCGTAGGTTCGAAAGATATATTACATTGCGATTGCGGAGGATTTAACGCCCGTCTGCTATCGGGACGTAAACCCAATGTACCGCAAACGTTACGCCGTATTCCGGGCGCGACCGGTTATATCGACGGTTACCATGAACAGGATTGGCTGCGCGCCTGCAAAGAGTCGCCTGCCAGCCGGGTAGAATCGACGAGTAATTTTGCTTATTCCGGACCTTTCAATGAAATGGTATTGTTGGGTGTATTGGCAATCCGTCTTCAAAGTCTTAATAAGATACTTCATTGGGATGGACCGAATATGAGTTTCACCAATATTTCTCCAACCGAAGAATTGAATGTCGTATTAAGTAACGATTTCAAAGTGATTGACGGAAATCCGACTTTTGATGTCAAGTATCAAAAGTTCAATGCGTTGGAAACATCCAAGGAATATGTCAAACACACTTATCGGGAAGGATGGAAGTTGCCTGATATGCCGGTATAGAGCCCATTGTCAATACTTCAGCCATTTTATAATCTCGGCATAAGTTGGTTTTTTACCATACATTAATATGCCGACACGGTAGATTTTTGCTGTTAACTTCACTACGAGAATAACAGTAAGTATTAATAAGACTACCGATAAAAGCATCTGCCACCAGGGAACACCAAATGGCACGCGAACCATCATCACAATGGGAGAGGTAAAGGGGACTAAGGACGTCCAAAACGCTAATGGTCCATCGGGATTTTGAGCGCTGAAAAAGCCTGCATAAAAGGCAAACAAAACCAGAATGGTGACCGGCATCATGTATTGCTGCGTATCTTCCTGGCTGTTAACCATAGCTCCAATTGCTGCAAACAGAGACGCATACATCAGATAACCACAAATAAAAAACAGCACGAAGTAGAAGCAGATTTCTATCATGTTGACGGCTCCGAATAGTCCTGTCACTGTTTGAAACATATTAATATTTCCCATGAAGGCGACGCCTGAAAGGCTAAAACCCAGAAAGATAACCGCCCAAATACCAAATTGAGTCAAACCGACTAAACCAATCCCTACCAATTTTCCCATCATCAAGTCGAACGGATTTACGGAAGATACGATTAGCTCCACAATGCGGTTAGTCTTTTCCTCCATAACGCCTTGCATCACCATAGCCCCATATACAAAGATGAACATGTATATTAAAAATGTAAAGACCATGCCTACAACGGAAGCAAACGTAGCTGAAGTTTGCGTTTCTTTTCCTGTTTCATCCGTCTTAATGGTTTTTATTTTCAAGTTTACCTTACTGTCTTTGATAATGTCTTTCAGGTTGGGAATTTGATAGGATTCTATTTTTTTATTACTCAAATAATCATTTAGTTGATACGCAATAGCATTTTCAGCGCTATTCACTATCTGCTTGTGCGAGTAAAGTACTATGGCTTCAGGATTTTTCAACAAATCATCGGTAATAATCAAGTTTGCATATACCGATTCATCGGAATTTTTCCGAAAATTTTCAAATCCATTTTTAGCTTCGATAAACGTATATTGGTCGGTATTTTTCAAAACAGGGAAATACTCGCCGGTTTCATCGGAGACAACGATTATTTTTGCATTTTTATCACGAAGTGATGATAGAAAAATGATTCCTCCCATCATGCTTGCAAATAGAAGCGGCATTAAAAGCGTAAGTATAATGAAAGATTTTTTCCTGACGCGGGTCAAGTATTCCCGTTGTATAACAATTCCTATTTTATTCATATACTTTTCCGTTTTTAGTTACTGTTTGAATAAAGATTTCGTTCATGGAAGGAATTTCCTCTTCAAAAGAAAGTATCTCATTATCTCGTAATAAGAGAGATAAAAATGCCGAATTGGAGAGATTCTGCAAACTTTTCACCCTGAACCAATGATTGTTGAAATGCTTCCCTTTTTCCAAGATTTCGCAAAAAGCAGGGTTAATAGACAAATTTTCATTTTCGGTTTGGAGTTTAAAAATATGCTTTTTAAACCGTGAACGAATTTCAGCTACATCACCGTTCAGGACGACTTCCGAACGGTCGATTAACGCTATTTCATCACAGATTTCTTCGACCGACGCCATGTTGTGGGTCGAGAAAATGATTGTTTTTCCCCTTTCTTTTAGCTCCAATATTTCGTTTTTCAACAATTCGGTATTCAACGGGTCAAATCCGCTGAACGGTTCGTCGAAAATCAACAATTCCGGTTCGTGTACAACCGTTATAATGAATTGTACCTTCTGTTGCATCCCTTTCGACAATTCTTCCAATTTTTTATCCCACCACGAAAGAATATCAAATTTTTTGAATAGAATTTGCAGTCGCTGTTTAGCTTCCGTAGCCGGTAAACCTTTCAAACGCGCTAAGTAAATTGCTTGTTCACCCACTTTCATCTTCTTGTATAATCCTCTTTCTTCCGGCAGATAACCGATATTGTAAATGTCATCGGGAGCCAAAGCCCTGTTTTTGAACATTACTTCGCCCGAATCGGGAGCGGTTATCCGGTTGATAATACGGATTAAAGTGGTTTTTCCCGCTCCATTGGGTCCTAACAGTCCGAAAATTTTCCGTTCTGGAACTTGTATGCTCACCCGGTTTAATGCCAAATGTGCAGCATATTGTTTAACAACTTCTTTTGTTTCAAGAAAAATCATAGATTTGAAATTTTCCGTATGGTAAATAGTTTTGCAAAATTAATTATTTTTTACGAAATCAATAAATGCAAAGATTCAAAATATCGTAATAAAGCAAAAGATTACAACTTTATAACAGAAAACACAACCCGCTTTCCGTCCTTCCCTTATTTCAGTTTGCTGTTTCTTTCCCAGAAAATACCATCGGAATAGCCTTGAATAGTCGCTTCGGCTGCAGCTCTTTCCAAACGTTTTTCAGCCCAACAAGCGTATTCGGGATTCACTTCAACTCCACAATAATTGCGTCCTAATTTTTTGGCGACTACCGAAGTCGTGCCTGAACCGAGGAAAGGATCAAACACGCAACCGCCCGGAGGGCAGGAAGCCAGAATTAACTTGGCAATTAATTTTTCGGGTTTTTGCGTAGGATGGTCGGTGTTTTCAGGCATCGACCAATAAGGTACCGTGATGTCGTCCCAGAAATTCGACGGATGAGTCATGCGGAAATTGCCTTCTTCGGTTTTTTGCCAGTCTTTGGGCTGTCCGTTCTGCGTATAGGGCGCTAATACTTTCCGTTTGATTTTCACCGCTTCAACGTTGAAATAATACGCTTTCGGATCCCTGACGGCAAACCAAATATCTTCCATGCTGTTTTTCCAGTTTTTACCCGAGCCGCGCCCCTTTTCCCGCTGCCAGGTTATCCTGTTTAATATGGTAAGATATTTATTCATAACTTTATAAAGCGCCGCCGTACATTTCCAATCGCCGCAAAGATAAAGCGAACCGTCCGGTTTCAAGGTATTTACAACTTTCGGAAACCACGATTCAAGATAGTTATAATAATCTTCATCTTTCATTCGCTTGAATTTCAGACCGGAAAAATTACGATCCAAATTGTAAGGAGGATCAATGATGATTAAATCGGCAAATGCCGGAGGTAAAAAATCAATGATTTCAAGTAAATCACCTTGAATCGTTTGATTCATAATTGCTTTAACTTCTACCGGCGAAGTTAGGGTCAATAATTTCTGTTGCAAAATAATCATTTCTTCATCGGATACTTGCAGCGTCCGATTCTGACCTGCGCGCTGTTTTTCTTGTTGCATATGCTATTGTTTTTTATACTGACCGACAAAAATATTAAAAAATCTTGATGAATCAAAAGGGCGATAATAAAATCATGCTCTAAGTGCACATTGATATCTTTGTAGCTTTAATTTCATTTTTTTTAGCAAATCATATACTATTTTCGCGGATTTTTTTTTAATTTTGTGCGTGATTGTAAAAAAACAAACGATGACCGATATTTGGGTTGAAGATAAAAAGTTTAGTTTATTTCTTTCTGAAAATGAGATTCTTGAAGGAATAAAGCGTTTAGCGCAAAAGGTTAAGCAGGATTTAAAAGATAAGGATCCGATATTAATATGCGTTTTGAACGGGGCTTTTATGTTTGCTTCGGATTTGATTAAGCAATTGGATTTTCCCTGTGAATTAGCTTTTATTCGTCTGAAATCCTACGAAGGTACAAAATCGGTAGGCAAAGTGAAAGAGATCTTCGGATTAATTGAAGAAATTGAAAACCGGAATGTCCTAATTTTGGAAGATATTATTGATACCGGACATACCATGCATGGCTTATTGGAAAATTTAAATAAAAGGAAACCGGCTTCATTGCGTATTGCTACATTACTTTTTAAACCGGGTGCACTTCAATTGGCAATCAAGCCCGATTATGTCGCCATTGAAATTCCAAACAATTTTATTGTAGGGTATGGCTTGGATTATAAAGGACATGGACGAAATCTTAAGAACATTTATAAAATCTGTGAATAAAATATATTTCGACTAATAATCTACAAAAAATAATACGATGCTAAATGTAATTATCTTTGGGCCGCCGGGTTCCGGTAAAGGAACGCAAAGTGAGTTAATTATTGCCAAATATGGATTATTTCATATTTCAACGGGTGATATTTTGCGGGAAGAAATCAAGAAACAGTCCGAATTGGGAATTATTGCCGAGAAATACATCAAGACTGGACAATTGATTCCGGATGATTTGATTATCAAAATATTAGGAGAGGTATTAGATGCTAATTCTCAAGCTAAAGGCTTTATCTTCGATGGTTTTCCGCGAACCATTGCGCAAGGTGAAGCTTTGGATCAATTGTTAAGAGAAAAAAATACCAGTATAATCGCTGTATTGAATTTGGATGTGGAAGAAAAAGAACTTATCAACCGATTGATAAAAAGAGGAGAAGAGTCCGGACGGTCGGATGACAACCTTGAAGTTATTCAAAAGCGTTTGGATGTTTATCGTAATCAGACGGAGCCATTAAAAGAATTCTATATGAAAAAAGGGAAACTTTTCAAAATCAAAGGGAATAATTCGATTGAGGATGTTTCCGAAAAAATTGTCGATGTATTGGACAGGCTTACTTTCCAAACAAAATAAGTAATGAGTGAATCCAATTTTGTAGATTATGTAAAAATTTATACCCGTTCGGGAAAAGGAGGGAAAGGTTCCGTACATTTTCGTCGTGAAAAATATATACCTTGGGGTGGTCCCGATGGCGGCGATGGCGGCGATGGCGGCGATGTTATTTTACGCGGAAACCGAAACCACTGGACTTTACTCCATTTAAAATTCGAACGTCATATTCTTGCAGGACATGGCGGCGGCGGTTCCGGCCGGTTAAGTAAAGGAAAAGACGGGGAGGATAAAATTATAGAAGTACCTGTTGGAACAGTCGTATTCGACGGAGAAACAGGGACGTTTATTACCGATATACAGTACGACGGTCAAGAAGTTGTTTTATTAAAAGGCGGACGGGGAGGAAAAGGGAATAATTTTTTTAAGTCGGCGACCAACCAGGCGCCTAAATATGCTCAGCCGGGTGAACCTTATCAAGAAAAAAAAATCATTTTACAATTAAAATTATTAGCCGACGTTGGATTGGTCGGATTTCCCAATGCCGGCAAGTCGACGCTACTTTCAGTTGTTTCAGCTGCGAAACCTAAAATTGCCGATTATCCTTTCACAACTTTAGAACCCAATCTTGGTATTGTCGACGTACGCGGAACACGTTCGTTTGTTATGGCTGATATTCCGGGAATCATCGAAGGAGCAAGCGAAGGCAAGGGATTAGGATTGCGCTTCTTGCGCCATATTGAGCGAAATTCGCTGCTTCTCTTTTTAGTTCCTGCCGATGCTGCTTCTATTATAAAGGAATACGAAATTTTATTGAGCGAGCTGATGCGCTACAATCCCGATTTGTTGGATAAACAACGGGTTTTAGCCATTTCCAAATCCGATATGCTGGACGAAGAATTGGAAGAAGCAATGGCAAAAGAATTACCTTCCAATATCCCGTGTATTTTCATATCTTCGTTGACTCAAAAAGGCATTATTCCTTTGAAAGACTTGTTATGGAGCGAATTGAATGAACAAGTGTTTCATGATACGGAAAGTATTGTTCGTAAACCAATAAACATTCAGCCGGATGATATTGAAGATGATTTCAATTATTCATTCGAAGAAGATTTAGAAGATGACGACGATTGGGAATATGACGAACCCGATGAATAAGATCCCAAAAGCTTAGTTATTCGTGTAGGGAAACGCTGAAATACGTAAGCGGGCGGCTCCCATCGGTACTAATGTAATATCATCCAATTGTTCTGATTTTTTTGCATTCTCGTAAGGTAAAACGCCACACAAACCGTATTCATCTAATTTCCATTCGGGAACAAGACGTCCTTTGGCTTTCCATCTCAACGGAACATTTTCCAGCGTAAACGGATTGGTATCCGGAGGCAATGCTTTCTTTTCAATTTGAATAGGGGAATGAATTGCTAAAGCATAATTCCACGGACTGTCGGGATAAATCTCATAAGTAGGCCAAGCAGAAGTATCCGCTCCTTCTTGCCATTTCGAATCTCCAATGGCTGTTTCGCGACTGTTGGTTTGTTCATAGCGTTCTTTAATTTCAAGTGATAGCGTAAGCGGACCATAATCTACGCTGACGCTGTTTTTATTCACCTGCCATTGTCGCATCCGTAACTCCATTGGAAGCGATAATAATATCTCGTCACCGTCCTTCCATTCTCGACACAGGCGAGCGTATTGACCCGAAGGTAATTCTCCGGTCCACTTGTTCCCGTTGATAGATAGCGAAGCTTTCGTACACCATGAAGGAATTCGCAGGTAAAGCGGAAATGTAACGTTTTCCGGAGTTTGAACGGTAAAACGAATTGATTCGTCAAACGGATATTGCGTTTGTTCATGCAATGTTACTGTTACTCCATTACCTACTTTCGCCTTAGCTTTACAGGCGTTATACAACACTGCCGCCAATCCGTTATCAGGAGTTGCTAAAATCAAATGCGCTGTATAGTAAGGCCAACCGAATCCATGATTGTGTTGGCAGCAGCGGCTGCTGAACGGGTTCATCGCTAAAAAGGGTCCGTTGTTATCAATTCCCGGACTGTGATTCTTCGAGTCGCTTATCACTTGATTAGGACTTGTTAGATAACGCAAAGCTTTATAATCAGGCATCAATGCCGCAGGAAAACTATTAAATGCCACATCTTCGCAATTTTCAGCCCAATAAGGATCACCGGTGATTAACAGCATAATTTCGTCGGAAGCCATTTGTTCTACGAAACCACAAGTTTCCGTTCCCTGTCGCGGATCGAAAAAGCCAATCCTTGCATTTTCATCTGCTCCATACATTCCTCCGGGGACTTGTCCAAAAGCGCGACGAACAAGACTTTGAACATTGTAGCTTGCAGCAAGCATAGCTGAATCTTTCGTAAACATATAATAGGTTGCCGGTTCACGGAAACATTGAGCAATATTCACAACATGCCAGTTGGGTAATTGGGTCGATTTTGTCCAATTAGCTGTTCTTCGGTGAATTTTATCGGCTAAAGCCAGTAAACTCTGATCTCCGGTATAATTATACAGCCACGCAACGCTCCAAAGATTATCGCCGCCTCGGCTGTTCTCCCAGTAACTGTACAAAAAGTCTTCATCAGGCACAGTCAATAAATAATGACAATAATTACTCATGAAATCAAGGATATGCTGATCGTTCGCGTATTCGTAATACGATTGTAAAATCCAGAGTACTATCATATTAGGCCAGAAATCCTGTTTCCCGTTATTCATATAAACCGGACCAAAATTACCGTCAGCCCGTTGGCTGCTTAAAATGTGATCAATCCAAAAGCGTGTTTCTTTTAGCATCGTTTCATCGTTCATAATGTAAGCAAGATTGCTGTAACCACGCAGCCAATAGGGAACTTCTTCCCATCCCCATTGACCGCCGGTCTTCAACCATGCATTGTTTTCTTTCTGAAGCCACGCGCTGATTTCTTCCAGATGACCGTTCAGTCCGTTTTTCTGTAAAATCAGTTGTTGCTTCAACCATCCTTCGGGCTGAATGGAACCAACGGGTAATTTGATGAATTGCTGCGGTTGCAGCGGCGGACGATTGCTTACGTAAAAATCATTTCTTGAATCCGTAGCGAGCCTGTTAACGATCACGACTTCTTTATTTACCGATGCAGTGCATGCCGGTAACAATCCTAAAAGCAATAAGAAAAAAAAGTTTTTCATGATAGATATTTTATTATTTTTCAAAATTCTTTGCAAAGAATCCCAACATACATTTATACAAATCCATCTGATTTTCTTCACGAGCGTAACCGTGCCCTTCGTTATATTTTACCATGTAGGGGATGGTATCAAATCCTTTCTCGCGTAATTTTGCAACTATCTGATCGGATTCATCAATATTCACACGCGGGTCGTTACCTCCTTGAATAACAAATAACGGTTTTATGATTTTGTCGACTTGAAAAAACGGTGAAGCTTCAACGGCAATAGCCGATTCGTCAGGATCATCAACGTCATACCATATTTCTTTAAGCATGTCGGTATACGGTTTCCAATATTCCGGGAAAGATTCGAAGAAAGTGAAAATATTTGAAATTCCACAATAATCTACTCCACAAGCATATAAATTAGGAGTTCTAACCAACCCCATCAGTGTGGCATATCCACCGTGACTTGCGCCATAGATGGCAATGTTGGTTGAATCAACCCAACCTTGTCCGATCACATATTTTACGCCATCTTCGACATCATCCATCACTTTACGTCCTACCTGTTTGAATCCGGCACGCAGAAAATCTTTTCCATAACCGTCCGAAATACGGAAATTTACTTGCAACGTGGCATATCCTCGACTTGCAAAAAGTTGTGTTTCCGGATTGAAACCCCATGAGTCGCGTACACCTTGCGGTCCTCCGTGCGGATTAACAATAAGAGGCGTTTTTTTGCCTTGTAAGGCAGCTTTGGGTAATGTTATGTATCCGTGAATGGTAAGCCCGTCACGACTCTTAAAGGTGATGGGACGCATTTCAGCCATATCTTCTTCTTTCAATTGCGGCATCAAATTGTATAAAAGAGAAAATTTCTTTGTTTGTACATCGTATTGATAATAGGTTCCATATAATTTATCGCTTTGAACAAAAACAAGAAATTTATTCTCGTCGTCGTCATAACCTGCAATTGCAAATTCTTTGTCTTTGAATTCGTTTTCCATGCGTTTATGAAAATCCTTGTAAAAATCGCTTACCGGAATGATTACGTTTTTCTCGCCTTCGTAGCTATAATAGTCCGTTTCATAATTGCGTTTACGCGACACACTCATTCCCGAAACATCGTAATCAGGATTGGAAAACACCTCTTTTATCACTTGATTATTTTTGAAATCGTACAATACGATTCGGGCTTTATCGCTGTCGAGATTGGTCAGAACGTATGCTTCGTCTTTGTTTCCCGATGAATAATTAAAACTCAATATTTCAAAAGTATCATACCAATTCGTATGTTTCACAAGTTTGAATGTTTTAGTAGTCAAATCTTTATAATACAATTCAGTTTCAATTCCGTTAATCATTTTGGTATAGGCGCGCAATTCGCCTTCTTTGTCAAAATTATAATCGGATATGGGATTTTCCGTATCGGTGTTTTCAAATAATTGAGTCGTTTCGCCTGTGACAACATTCAGTTTATAAGGATCAAAAAGTTGTTTGTTATTCTTATTCATCACGATGATGACATAATCTTTTTGTTCTTTCAAAATATTAAGAAGGTTTGCCTGTACATTTTCATAAGGGGTTAAGTCAATGTTATTTCGACCGTCAACGTCTACGGCATAAATGTGATAATTTTCGTTACCACCCTGATCCATCACATAAATTAGCCGATTGTCGTTTTTCCAGCCGTAACCGCGAATAAGTTCTTCTTTTTCTTCGATCACCCGTTGCACTTTTCCGTTAACAAGTTCTTTCACATAAACATGATTTTTGTTATGTTCGTCTTTTTCCATATACGACATGTATTTCCCGTTGGGTGAAAGTTGGAAACTGTATGCTTTCGGGCGGGAAAAATAATCTTCTACTGTGTATTTAAAATTGCCTTTGTCGTATTCGGATAATTTTTTAAGTTCTTCGTTTGTTGAAGGTAAAGAGGTATCGCCGGGCAATTGGATTTCTAATTTCGCCAAATTCAAAGGCAACGACATTCCGCCTTGTTCAAAAGTCCCTGTAATAGTATCGCCTGTAAGTTTGCCTCTATAGGATAATTGTAACATTGACGACGATATGGAGAGTTGGTTGTCGCTGAATTCTACCGTTTCGAAACTAATTCCCGCCGCATCTTGTATTGGAATATCCATTGTTGCCGCATAAGTTCCACTATCTTCGGTTATATGGAAAATTAAATCCATATTCGTCCCCTGCACGTCTAACGTCCCTTTCCAATCTCCTGTTATTTGCGCTTTTGCACTCAAGATTGCTAAAGAAAAAATGATTACTGACAGTAATTTTATTGATTTCATTTTTAAAAATTAGTTAAGTAAAACATAATTACGACTACAAATTTACAAAATATTATTCATTTTCAAAAAATACTGATGCACTCTGTTATCCGAAGTTAATTCAGGATGATAGGATGTAACTAATACGTTTTTCTCCCGCGCGGCGACAATTCGGTTGTCAACAACTGCCAGGATTTCTACGCCTGCGCCCGCCGATTCAATATAAGGCGCACGAATAAAAGTCATTGGAATTATTCCGACGCCTTTCATTTCGGCTTCGGTATAGAAACTGCCCAATTGCCTCCCGTAAGCATTTCGTTTTACAACAATATCAATAGCTGCAAAATATGAAGTTTCTGTTCCGCTGATTTCCCGAGCCAGCAAAATCATTCCTGCACAAGTTCCAAAAACGGGCAGTCCGTTATCAATTTTCAATTTTATATCATCGAACATATCCAATTCTTTCAGGAGAATACCCATCGTAGTGCTTTCTCCGCCCGGCAGAACCAGACCATCCATTTCGCGCTGTAAATCAATTTTTTTACGAATCTCAAAAGTATCGACCTGTAGCGACTGTAAACGCCGGATATGTTCAATGAATCCTCCCTGTAAGGCTAAGACGCCTATTTTTAATTTCCTGTCCAACCTACATTCCTCTTTCAGCCATTAATAACTTGATTTCTTCTTCGTTGATGCCGATCATTGCTTCACCTAAATTTTCGGATATTTCCGCTAAAATTTTCGGGTTATTGTAGTTAGTAACAGCTTTTACAATCGCCTGCGCCCGTTTCTCCGGATTTCCCGATTTGAAAATTCCCGATCCGACAAATACGCCTTCGGCTCCTAATTGCATCATCAAAGCGGCATCAGCAGGAGTTGCCACTCCTCCGGCAGCAAAATTGACTACAGGCAGCTTCCCGTTCTCATGCACATATTTCACTAAATCGTAAGGTACTTCCAATTCTTTGGCTGCGAGATACAATTCGTCTTCCCGCATGTTTTGCAATCTCCGGATTTCAGACGTCATCATGCGTATATGACGAACCGCCTGAATTACATCGCCTGTTCCGGGTTCTCCTTTTGTCCGAATCATGGAAGCGCCTTCAACAATCCGTCGAAGCGCTTCGTTCAAATTTTTAGCTCCGCAAACAAACGGTACATTGAATTTTGTTTTATCAATATGATATTTATCATCGGCAGGCGAAAGAACTTCACTTTCGTCAATATAGTCGATTTCTAAAGCTTCCAAAATTTGAGCTTCTACGATATGACCAATTCTGACTTTTGCCATAACCGGAATAGTTACAGCAGCCTGTATTCCCTTAATCATTTTCGGATCGCTCATACGTGAAACTCCTCCGACTGCGCGTATATCGGCAGGAATCCGTTCCAAAGCCATGACTGCTGCTGCGCCAGCTCCTTCTGCAATCCGGGCTTGTTCCGGCGTAGAAACATCCATAACTACCCCGCCTTTAAGCATTTGGGCTAAGTTCTTGTTTAACTCGTAACGTTCTTTTTCCATGTTCTTGTTATAAATTTCGCACAAAAGTACAATTTAATTAATAATTCATAGTCTATAATTTGTAATTTATTTAAAAATAAACTGCATCTTTGCTCCAACTTACGGTTTATTTTTCTCATTCGGGAAAAATATTTTATTTTGTCTGATTCTTTCAGCTAACCAGGATTTTGTGATTACAGGAGATTCGTTTTATTTCTATGGAATTACCTATAATTTCGATCACAGTACAAATAATTCGTTGTGTATATTTCCGATACAGATTATTCGAATCCGGGCGCTGTTTATGTTTTCGGTGAAGACGGGAAGAAAAAGAATACGTTGAATGTGGGCGTTAATGCTTGCAAATTTGTTTTTTATTGATTATCATAATATTATATGATATTCTGCAAAAATTGCCCTGCCTTTAGGTAATATTTTAGAAAATTTACCCTGACTTTAGGTAATATTTTTAGAAAAATTGCCCTGACTTTGTGAATTTACAAAAAAATTTATATCTTTGCAGCTGAAAAAAGATATAAAAGTTGTCATGTTCAAAAGAGGAATCATAGCTGAATTACGAGTGTGGAAAAAATCGGAAAACAGGAAACCGCTCATACTGCGCGGCGCTCGACAGACCGGTAAAACA